>Ga0123357_10006293_pt1 | contig 14437 bp, 7 predicted proteins | sample TergutEmb28metaG_FD_89873 | JGI IMG/M metagenome (GOLD analysis project Ga0123357, IMG submission 89873) | Embiratermes neotenicus P4 segment gut microbial communities from Petit-Saut dam, French Guiana - Emb289 P4 | ecosystem: Host-associated > Arthropoda: Insects > Digestive system > Gut ...
ACTAAAAGCCATAAACATACCGCTATAAACGTAGACTTTCATCTCTATCTCTCCGCACATAATGCTTCTACATTAGCTGAAGTTTGTGATTAAGACAGAAAAATAGAACATCTTTAAATCTGTCGTATCTTTGAAATAATATTAAATACAGAGCAACAGCGCCCACTCTATACACAGATGTGCATATCGCACGTATTGAGAAAAATGATTATCTTTCTTTACTTCAACTCTCTCATTATTTCTCTATTATTCAAGAAACACAGGGCTGTCCACATTATATATATATATACATATTTGTCTAAATCTCAATTTCTTGTGTTCAACAGTGAAAAACGTCATATGAAAACTTACGGCTTTACAACAAACTGGAACAGTTCCGGTTATATCGAACTTATCCACTTAGTGCGTAAGTATAATTTAAAAGTTTTTTTCGAAAGACGCAGTGTTATCACCTGAAAATGTAATGATTAACAATTACAATTCTTTTGATATAAACACCAGATTTCTTATGGATAATGATACATATGGTGAACTTCACTGGTCCGTGAAAACCAGATGTAATAAAATTTGTCAATAGCTATTAAATATTTCTCATTCCTTTAGTGTTACGATACGTTTAACTCAATCCAGATACTGACGATGATACTGTCTGGAAAGACCTCGGACCTGGAGTTCGATTTGGTGAGGCTTTGGAGTGTTTGTTTAGCTCCACGGCTGTCTTTGCTTTATAACAATTTTTGAAGAAATGAAGAACTGGGATATGCAGAGTGTGTATGACAGGAAGGAGACAGTTTGATTGAACTTCAAAATTCTATGCGCCTAACCTCATTCTGTAGCCTGATTTGGGGGACAAGAAAACTGAAGAGAGAATAAATTGCTGAAAGTGCATCGAACTGCAACTAACCTACGAGAGCGAGGGCGAAGCAGCTGAACTTGAGAACCGGTATGGCGCAATTTGATACTGAGATGGTAGATGTTGTTGTGCCATTTGTTGAAGTTGATTTTGATTTCCTGGAATTGCTGACCACTGGATAGTAGGTGAGTGTTGAGAAGGTTGATGGTCCATTGTGAGAACGGAGATCAATATAGATTTTTAACCGCTGTTGTAGGAGAGGTTATGCGGTGCATTGGTTGCGTACGTACGGAGCGAGCAGTAAAAGCACGTCTGCACGGCACAAGAGGCACGGCGATACTTCAAAGAAAGAAATAAAGGCATTTTAGGAATGGGATTGATGGGGCTCAGATTATTAAATAATCTGAGCCGTTAGATTTTATTATTATTTTTTAACTTCAATGCATTTATACAAAACAAAAAAGTTGTATCGATTTTAATAATGTTTTAACTGTTGCTAAATTTGTCTTCTTTATCGCAACACTGATGTAATGCACCAAACAAATTAATAGATAAATGTTTGCTGAAATTGTTGTTCTGCGTGTTTCAGTTTCAAATCTTGAAAGATACACTGATTACATCGATCAGTTTTCCACGTGTATAAAACTCAGAATGCCAACTATTCACAAATATCACTTATTAGCCAAAAAACTATTTTATCTTATTATATTACTGTTCACAATATGGTACCGCTGAAATTGATAATATGTTGGTAAATATTTCGCACACTCTCCCAGCCCCACACAGAGTAATAAAAAAATTTAAATTCTACCGAACTTCCCGTACAAAACATCACTAACTTATTTCACTTTGACAGCAATGTGGAATGGACAACTCAACGTCTTAGCAACTGACTACGACCGTTACTTCATTTACAAGCTCTGCCCCTTCAAGTCAAACAAACGTAAGTACGTGCCTTGTGAATGTTTTAAATTTATGACAAAGTGATACATAATGAACGCTTCCCCAATTCCTTATAACCTGACTACATATTTTGAATGGGTTTCCGTAAATCCGCCCGTTCGTTCGTTCTCACACATGTATCGAAAAGCGGTTCTCCGAATAGAAGGATTTTGAAAATTTTGATAATCCAGTTTTTTTCCAAACACTTTGGATAAATCTCATGGTGGGCTGGAATGTGACAAGAATAATGGTTACATTAAATGAACACTTATGTATATTTAATGAAGAAATATCACTGAATACTTCAGGGGAAAATAGTTTCCAAATCCATTTGTGGTAAAAAAACGCATTTTTTAATAACATTTCTAAAAATTGTGACTTTTTCAGATAATGTGGGAAAAATATTTTACAGCCAGATACGGAAAATGTGATAACATAATAGAGAGCATGTGTTTGCACGTTGTTTAGTTAAAGCAAAAGACACCCACTCAGAATATGTATCTCGTATTAGATAAGGCTATTGACACACGCTCAGAAGAGTTAGAAAATATTTTTTTAACGTCAAAAACCGTGTCATATTATTTCGTAACATAGTTATTGCCGGACTATTTTTGCTTTTTTTGACCAATTTCGCTGTTGAGCCACTGTAATACATTAACATTTAAATCACCACAAACATTGGAAAAGTCACATATTTTTAACAAAATATGTACCATCAAACGCGTTACAAGTATAAATATTCTACAATACATTTTCCAGTAAGAAAATATCAAATTTATTTTTTCCGATGTTTTCGTTTGCGTTCCGTTAAGGCCGACATAACCACATTTTAACGCTACTGAACCCCCACTATAACCACAGAGTTTATTTGTATAGAGTGTCTATAAAAGAGGAAAGGCATACAGGGAAATGTACTGGAAGGGAAAGGCTGTGTTTTGAGGTGAATGAGAAGACGGTAGAAACTTGTGTATTTTGTCTTAATCACATTTTATTCAATTAAACGTAAATGAAATAAAAATTTTACAACACCCGATAATCTACTTTCAGCGTATGTTCATGTGTTGCTTCGACACAAACACCCTGACGAAGCGACAGTGAAGGAAGTGCTGAAGGAATTGCAGGACAACAACATAGATGTCAGCAAGATTGTGGAATTGAGAGCAGATCATTGCCAGCAGGCGGAATAGTCAACAGCAGGAGGAAGTTCCGCATAGAGACATTGGTATAAGAGATGTAACGCAAACCTTCTAACATTTCAAACATCCTAGGCAAATTAATATTAACCTTGATGCAGTAAGTTGTATGAGAGCTAGATATTATATCGTGTGCACTGAATAGGATTAATTCTATTTGCTTTTCCTCACTTTGAGACTATCAGTGGAGATTAATCTTGTTAGTGAATATACGTTTTCCCGATGAGGTTTATTGCATTTGCTGACCTATCTACCGGTTGACGAACGTGTTTCTTTACCCCTAAACACGATGGAAACCTTCCCCCTGTCTACTCCCTCTTCCCCACTCTCACACCCTGCCCCATATTCAGTACGTACTTGTGTTTCTTGTTGCTGGAGAGATAGCTGTTGTACGTTGAGTTTAAAGGCATATCTATAGCTAGTGCCGTCGTCAGGAATAAGTGGTTGTATATATCTATCTCTAAATACGATTCGACGTTACTTTGTACATTGAAGCACAGAAACACTTTAACCTTCATATGTTGAAGATCGTAATTCTGGGAATTTTTCCGCTAGTTACCGACATTGATCTGTCCTCAAACGTACAGCGGTTACTTCATGTACTACAATGCTTAAACACCCAAAAATTATATATATTGAATCAATGCTTATTATTGTGTTTTGTAAGGACATGAAATAAAGAGCGATAATTTCACTAAACAGCATTATGTAGTTATATTTTATAGCAAAAACTAAACTTTTACATCGCGATGAGGAATGAATTTTTTTTAGAAGTCATGTTTATCGTAATACCAAAAATTTCGTACCGTGTTTCAGTTGGTTTGTTGCCAACTTCTGATCGTGGAATTCCGGTCTCGAATGTGTCAGAATATCTAGTATTTATTATTGACATATTGTCAATAGGATATATTCCATTCCGATTACTTCTTTTCTAACCTGTTAGTATTGTTCTACTAATCCTTCATAATCATCTTGTTGTAGTGTTGTTTATACCATACCATCATATAATGAAAACTTGAAAAACTACCTCAAACAATGCACTTTTGGGAATAGGGCGTATAGGAAGCTAATTAAATTATTTTATTCTTAATATTTCAAATACCTGATTACCACACTAATCGTTAAATTTAATCTGTTTCTAATATCGCTTGAGATGTGCTTAATTCCTTTTCTGCCTCATTATAATTGAATAAAAATATTGTGGCTAAATGAGAATTTGTAAAGCATCAGAAAGTATGACAATTATGATTGATAGTTTAATATGTGTTTTGTTTGATAAACCAGATTTTGAATGTAATTCAAGGAATATTTTGGGATGGGTAAATAATGAAAAAACGAAATCTTGGAAATGGGTAGTGAAGGAAGAAATGGAAAAATTATGAATAGAATATAATTAACAAACTTCTACAGAATACCTGTGAACATTCAGAACTTCTTGAAGGCAGAGTAGACGATACATTTTAATGTCTGTTAGTTCTGAGCAGCTATACATGAAGTCTATTGGTTGACACAAACACGATGCAATTAAAAAGACCCAAGTTCAAATAGCAAACTGAAGTTCAGGCATTTCAAATTCCATTGAGTTAATGTGTGGTTATTTTGTCTATTACCTTATTACTGTTTCCTTCATTATACTACCAACTCTGATTTTCTCCTATCTGAAAAATTATTTTACCTTTGTTTTGATTCGTTTCTGTATCACTAACCCAGAACATAAAACAACGAATCTTAGGATATCAAATGAAAAATGAAGCAGAAAATATAGGGTCTAATTTTAAAAAAGGAACTTTCATTAGTTTCTGTGCACTTGCGTGAAACGTTCTGTCCACCCAGGAGTTTAAAAATGAAATTGCACACAAGAAGAAGAGAAGAAAATTTGTACTGACTTGAAAACGACACCCAGTCTTTTGTCTGTTTTTATCCAATAAACCCTGTGGGAGAACAGCCGATGTAACATAAATTTGCGAAGGTAAGTTAAGGACAAAAATAATTTACATATCACTTTTTCCATTATTTAGAGGAATTAAATACAACACAAAGATCCTTAAATTTTTGTCTAATCGCCAAGTTTGTGTTGGTGTCCAGTTCATGCGAGGTTGGAACTGTGACACTGAAAGTTTTGATTGGACAAAGGTGTGTATTAGTGCAATGACAGGCATTGTGTTATAAGGACCTGTTAAAATTTTCTCTGATATTTCATGTTTTTCCTTTACCGAAATCTCAACAGGCCCTGTCACACGTTGTACATTCGAGCAACTGAAAGATTTATGATTTATTAATTGATGATTGTGTGAAAAGAAATTATTGTTGTTTAACTTAAAGAACACTTCATTACTTCAATACGAGGCTTTAAGCAAAATCTAGGAAATACAAGCACCTTTCTTGAAGCTTCTACATAATTGCTAAAAGCGACAATTCGTTTCGTCATAACTGTTCTTCTGTCTGTCCGTCTGGATGGAACGCATTTGATTGAACTACGTTGGATATTATATATTTGGATATTTCTTGTAACAAACAATTGTTAAAACTACATTAAGCCTTTTTGTTTTATTTTTCGATTAAGGAAATTTAAATAATTCTTTCGTGCCATACACATGAGGGCTTGAAACAAACTGTTACAGGCAGCCAGGCCACATGTGCCAACGTAATACGGCGCAGTTGCTGTGCTAAATGGCTAAACAAGGCTACAGACACACACTCACTATATGTAACATTTAATAACTTTCGACGATTTCAATGGTTACGTGAACAAATTTCAATGTTACGCAATACTCATTATTTTCACACCTGTAACCTTGATCGGCAACTGAACTAAGACTCCATTACCAGCTGCTCATTTTGACAGCAGATCCATTTCTCTCCGCACATCTACATGTTCGGGAGAACCGAATTAATGTCTCTGAATTTCTTAAACGAAGGGAATAAACAATTCAATGAAGTCAATCGATACTTGAACCAACATCCATTATCATTTGTTAGCGTAAGGATCGTATTCAATTCTGGCGACACAGTTACATGTATGGGAGATCCGGATCAAAATCTCAGGAATCTAAAAAGGAAAATATTTCAACCAACTGATAAAGTTACAAGCCACTCACAATACAGAATAACCATTCCCCAGAGGTGTGTCAAAAATTTCGTGTTCTCACATTTTACAGGTCACCAACCTTGGTACAGGCTTAAAGTAAATTGATACTTATCACTTTACTTTATAGTTATAATACACAACGGGGATATCTCAACACAACATTGTTACTGGCACTTGCTCAAATACCAAGATTGTGACAAAAATTCTGATAGTGTTATGGTCATTTATGCAGTTGCTGTTTTAAATTGCATAACTGTGTAATTACTGCCGTCAAAAATGACACCAGGTTGGTTGATAGTATCTACTGTTCTTCACTGTGGCGGTGTAACGCGATATTGTGAAAAATGGAGTTTAAGTGCACGTATTTCTATGGACGCTAAACGAAGTGTCGCACTAACCGAGTTTGGCTCGAATCAATTTTAATTTTTTCCCAGTTTTCGACCCTTGATAGAAGCCAAAAAGTCTGCAGCCTCCTACTTACCGACTGTTCCACCGAATGATCGAAAGTCTAAAGACTTTAAAAAGGATAAATAAATACATAATTTCCCAGAATATGTGCTCATTTTACATACACCTCTAAATGTAAATCAAAGTTCCATACGTTTCAATTCCACAAATGACTTTAACAGCTCCAAACTGACAAGAGCATAGGCATCCAACGAGAGCCCTTATTCGATTTTTGGAATTCCGAGAAAAGTGAAACCTCCTCCTCTTGCTTCCTTCAGTTTGACCTTCCGTCAGTCAACAACTCAGCATCGAACAACGCATATCCGCTCGATGAATTATCGTATATAATTGGTGAAATTAAAAACAAAGCTGTGGACAAAATTTGTATTTGAATAATATCTCTCACCTAGAATGGAAAATTTACGTAAAGACAGTTTTTTATTTTGTAGATAAAAATGAAAATACACAATTTGAAAAAAAAAACCTTTTCTAACATAATTCTTGTCGTTTCATGTCCTAATGACAAAGAATTTGTTAGAGCTAGTCTGGCCACGGAAGATAATAGAGTGTATTTTTTTCGAACTGCATCCTGGGTAACTAACGCTACTGACAATCTCAAAATATTTAACACTTACTGCTTTCCACATCTAAATATGTAGTGCAAACGCACCAAAATATTTATTGTTCACATAAACCCTCTGATTTCTTTTCGTTTCGCTTTACAAATTTTTTGTTGGTCTGTATTAACTTTAAAGTTTTCACAAGCAATTTACAAACTTATATTTTTAACACAATACGTTTGTAGGAAGCCGCTTCATTACCATTAATACTCTAGAGTACACCAACCATAAGCTGGGTAGCTAAGTCGGTATAGCGACTGACTACGAGCTGGACGGTCCAGGATCGAATCCCAGTGGGAACGAGATTTTTCGCCTGTCCAACCCGGCCCTGGGGTTCACCCAGCCTCCTGTAAAAAGCGGAACGATTCTTTCGGGGCATAAAGTGCGGCCGGGTTGTGCTGGTGACCACTCAAACTACTCCAGTGTGGCGGTCATGGAAGAGTAGAGCTATACCTCTACCTAACTTATGGGCCACACCGGGCGAGTAACGGGATCACTTTACCTTTACTTTTACACAAACCACAAAGGCTAATATCAAACATTAATTATCCAGAATTTTCCATCAGCCATGACCTATGTAAACCAGTTCTCAACAATAACGACTACATAAAAGGCCCCTGTAAACTTTGTGATGTATTTTATGGCACAATTACGCTGGTTCTTTTAGCCATACGACCATAAATGTAAATCTTACGTCAGAGTGCAGTAGTGAAAACTCCAAACAAAAGCAGTGTGAACATAAAACTATTCTATATATCCTGGGAGAATTATTTGTTTAACACAAAACTGACTAGTACATTCTAAGGTGACGTTGTAAATTCAGACGAGCATGCGACATACAGAACACATTCGCTTATTTGCGACACAATTTTTATAAGGTTAATACGAAAGGAATTTCTTTCTAAGCTGTCAGGATCTCCGAGGAAATCTATTAACTTCTGACACACAGACCCTTCATAAATGTGCCCTATAAAAAGACCTATACGACTGAAATAACTGAGGAGCTGGAAGAAGACACCCACTGCAATTAGAGTGTCTGTAAGTAAAAGTTTTGTTACTTTCTTTCTGTGGTGCTGCAGCCAAACAGATGGCTAAGTGACTGTTCGTTGAAATAGTATCTGAGCATGAAATTTGGCCTTAAAGCGAAGAATGACTTGAAAACGTTGATCAGTTCTCTGTCTGTCTTTAGCGAATAAGGCTCATGGGAAGACAGCCGATATATATTCACTGTTTCTGTTAAAATCTAGACCATGCTGATTATCTCATTATTTTTATAGAGACACTAAAGGAATGAATAATTCTTTCGGTCCTTTAATCGAGATTCGTTTCAACTACAACGTATAATTTCATATTGAACAGCGATTCATCAGTTTGTGCCGCTTCCTATGTAACGTTTTAGATGAAATTTCTCATAAACCGACGTCTTTATAACGGCGTTAGAATGTATTTAATTTTACCAAAAATATATAATAAAATATATTATAAATAAATGTATATACAATGAATTCATTGTAAACCAAAGCGGTATTTTTTAAAGCACTCAGAGAGATGAAATTGGAAAACCTGTATGCCAAGTGTTTCGAATTATATAATTTTGACTTCAGAGCTGCGTATTAAGTAACGGATGTTATTTTAAGATTTTTCTGTACGTTTTGTTTATCATTCATATTATTCGGTCATTTTTTCAAAGGCTGTGTAACTATAATCAAAAGCTGAAATGCCAACATTTCTGCTAGACACATGGTTTTAGGATTGGTTTTTGGAGGGTTTGGACAAGATTTCACTGAATGATGTGTACGAACGGCTGATACATGCCGCCATTCAATAGAAAGATTTCCCCCTTTATTTGAATTATCAAATTCATATTCCATGAAAATCACGAACCACGGGTCCATACAAAGTATCAGAATGGAAACAACACGCACAAACAACAGACTGTTTTCATAATTGTATCCAGGTGACTAGTTTTAAAACATACATTTATAGAAGACTTATAGTGCTTACGAAGGTAATCGCGGAATTCAGCCGCTTCTCTTAGCCTTACGTACAAAATGGTATATATTATATCGTCAATACATAATGAACATGTCAAAGAAAAACATTATCTAATCTACTTGAAAGTTTAAACATTTATCCATTAATTTCTTTGTTACAAGACGAATTCAATTATCAGTGTCTATTTTTACAAATAATATGTATTCACATTGCCCTTGTTCAGGCAGAGGAATTTAGGAAGTCAAAAGTTGTCCCTAATTCTTAGGGCACACATTCCTTTCATTCACGACGAAAAAACAAACCACTATCGCAGCTCTCAGGAGGTCCTGTGAAAATATATTTGCCATCGGCACGCGCAGCTTATTCAGAAATCTGCCCAATAAAATGTTCCATGCGAATGAAAGAACCGCATTCTCGTGGAGCTGGAAGAAGACGCCGACTGCATTTCGAGTGCCCGTATGTAAAATTTATGTTACTTTCTTTATGAGGTGCTGCAGGCAAACTGAGAGATAAGGTGACTACTTGTTGAGGTTCCTAGATTGCACACAGACACAGGCATAGTCAGTTGAAATCTTCCTAACAAGTGACCAGTTCTTCGTCCAGGTGTAAATCTACACAACACAAAAGAACACTGTCCATGACAGGATTATCGATGTTGCAAAATAGCATTCTATCACTGCATCTGGTCTGACATAATAATGTAGTGTAATGTAATGTAATGTACATATATGGCTACTATTAGACACTAACACTTACACTAAAGTAGAAATTGAATTCACTCGACTGAATTCATTCTGACTTAAGAATTTCGTGAAATTTGAATTCTCTACGTTGGTTTTCCAAAATTCACCAAATATTTCTCTATAAGCAGTGTAGAGTGTAGGGACAGACAGAGAGAGGGACGGACATTTTGAATCGAAATTCACAATTTCAATACGACATTACAAATGCGCTGCACATGTACAGAACTTCTGCGAAATTTCAGGCCTTCTTACAGAAAGTGGCTGAGAATTGTTCTACTAATTTGCGTTCTGGTGAAGTATATTATTACTTAAATCTAAAGAGATTCCTTTATAGGCCCGGTGTGGCCCAGAAGGTGGCTAGAGGTATAGCTCTACCCTTCCATTACCGCGGCACTAGAAGGGGGTGAGTGGTCAGCAGCACGCACCGACTGCACCTTAACACCGGGAAAAGTCCCAGTACCCATTTTTACAGGAGACTGAGTAGAACCCAACGCCGGTCTGGACAAGCGGAAAATCTCGTCTCCACCGGGATTAGATCCCGGACCTTCCAGCCCGTAGTCAATCGCTATACCGACTGATATTATTACATACAATTTTATAAGAATAATAGGTCTTCCAATGAGTAACCGTGGAATTCAGCCGCTTCTCTTAGCTCTACGGACAAAACTGTAAATATTGCGTTGTTATGAATTAGTGACTCTATCAGCCGAAAGCAATGAAAATCTACAGGCAAGATTATACTTCAACGACTTCAAGGCTTAACATTTACAGATTTAAAATACAACGAAAATGCAGTGGAAATTTAAGGTAAATATAAAACTTCGTCCAGAAATTTATAGAAGACTAAAATAAATAACAATTTCTACCTTACAAAGTAAGTATTTACCGTGATATTGTACAGTAAGTTGAGCGTAATACGTCTAAAAGAATTTCTTGTATCATAAGCCACAACTACCTTGCAGTTACGATGAAACGAAAAGAACGTACTAACGCACCTGTCAGGTGTTCATGTGAAATTATATTTCCCTCCTACACGCACAGCTTATTCTGTAATGTGCTACATTAATGGCGGCACACGACTGACAGAAGCGCACTCTCGAAGAACTGAAAGAAGAGGCCGACTGCAATTCGAGTGACTGTAAGTAAACTTGTTACTTACTTTCTGTGGTGTTCAGTGTTCTGATGGTTGCAGTGTGCATAAAATACATGCAGATATTCACTTGAAGTGTTAACTGCATATAACAGTGAAATTATGCAAAACTACAAGGAGCTTGTAAGATGCTGACTCACATTTGTTCCCAGATCAGAACAATTCGTGTTCGTGTAGTTTGCTTAATGTCTGTACCACTACACAACATTATATAGGTACGAATATTTAATTATCAAACGAAAATTTCTTAGGGAATTTAAATGAATTTGATGTGAATCAAGATCAAAGAATTTCTGTGCGTTTGCTTGTGGCATAACTTCCACCCAGAATTTTGAACAAGAATTTAAGCAATCCAAGTAGAGATGAAACATTGTACAGAATTTACTTTTTCGTTACACTTGCATCTTGGTATGAAGATGTAAAAAAAACAAAAATATGCACGCTTTTACTTTAATAATTTATTAAATTATATATTTTTGACATGTTTCGAACAACTAAATATACATCATTCGGAAATCTGTGCAAGCAGGTTTACTGTCTTTTTTCGTGAATCTATATAAGGAATCTAGTCAATGACTTAATGTCTGCATCATGTTGGTTCTTATGACATACTGTACTGACTTGAAAAGACCTACAGTATCCCGTCTGTTTTTAACCAATAAAATCTGTGATAGAACAGTCGGTGTATCATAATTTCGCTTTAATGTGTTCGCTGTGCGAAGGTGAAGTAGGCGCAAAGACAATTTACGTACCAATTGCTTTCATGAATTGCAGGAATTAAAAGCAACATGCTGCTGATTATCGTTTTGGGTCTAATCGCTACGTTAACGTCGGTTTCGGGCGAATGCAAACTTGGAACTCTGAAAATGAAAGATTTCAATTGGAATAAGGTAGGTGTAATTTTACTGATATATTCTCTGTAACAAGTACGTGTTAAATCTTCTGCTTGTGTTTAAATTTCATTTTTTATTAAATAATGATCTTACGTTAGATCATATTGCGTAAATGAATGAGTCATGAATAATTATTTTGTAATGAATTAAATTGAAGGCCTACTGATATAATAAAGGTACATATTGGTGGTTTTATGTAAGTTCTATGGAAACACACTAAGAAAATCAATCAGACTCTAAGGCGAATTCGTGTAATTCTGAACTGGTAGTGTTTCTTCGTTACCTGTGAATTTCTGCATCGAAATAATTGGATATCAATTCACGAATTGCCTTTTAAATTTATATCTGAGTGTTTCTTGAAGGTATGTAGAGAAACTTCAAGTCCATATAAATTTTGACAAGCTTAAGTTTTGTACCATAAGGCCTTATTACGTTTATAACTTTATCTCTCAATTATTTTGAAAATTAGAAACACTGCAAGCAAACGTCTTTAAGAAATCAAGTAACACACCCTGTATGCAATTCGGTTCGAAAACCCTGCTGTATATGAAATAATAAAAAAGATTTGACAGGTTGAGACAAGCTGAGGATAAAAATAAGACACGGAGCATGCGCTTTCCATGTTAGTTAACAACGCTTCAAAAACGCAATTAAAATATTACACAATTATTACATTCAATGTGGGCCGGGTAGTGTAGACTGTATAGCGACTGGCTACGGGGTTGGAAGTTCCGGTTATCGAATACCGGTGGGGGCGAAATTTTCCGCACCTCTCCAGATCGTCCCTGGGGTCCACACAGCCTGCTGTACAATGTGCTACGTGTCTTTCCCGAGGGAAAAGAGCGACTGGAGCGTGATGCTGAACCCTCACCCCCTTCTAGTGCCGTGGTCAAGGAAGTGTAGAGATAAATTTATACTTCCCCTACGGGCCGTACGGCCTGTACACAGCCTCAGTGCCCGAACAAGGGCGCACTTCACTTCTTGTTTATTACTTTGTATTAGCAACAACGGTTATGTGAAGGCACTTCAAACTTGTAAGTTAAATTATTTTTCTTGCAGATTTAGAGGAGATTTGAACAAAGACTCCGTCACCAGTTTCTCACGTTACCAGCTGTTTCAATCTCCTCGCGCAAATACATGTTCGGGATACGTGGATTAAAATCTCTTGTTATCCTAAAAGAAGAAATAAACTAGTTAATAAATTTACAAGCAGTGTACAATAAAGAAGTCCCTCTCACCAGAAGTGTCTCACAAATTTCGTGTTCTAACATTTTTCAGCTCCTCGACCTTGGTACGTGCGCTTGCACAATGCCAACGACTTTGAAAACAAACTTAACAGCCTTGAAGTTTTGTTTTCAGTTCCTGATAGAAACGAGAGCTTTATCAACTGTTCGTTCACTGCAGTTCTAAGCCAGTATATAGTGGTAAGTTGTAAGAGAGGATTGTTGTTCTCAAAGTTGTGTGGTCGATATTTGATGTGTTGTTTTATCGGAGTTTGTAAATAATTTTATTAAATTTTCCAATATCCGTCCACATATATTTCTAGCCGTATACACCATTGATAGGCAGAATTGACAGACGTTGTGGCAGCCAATATACGGAATGTAACATCGCTTTATACAGAAGAAAAATTTTGAATTGAATTTAAATAGTAAAACAAGTGCCATTTTTACGTACAGCTCTACATTCAAAACGGAAATTTCAGTTATTTTAATACAGAATTGATTTAAATAACTGAGCAACAATAGCACTAGTATGGAGGTCTATCTAACGGACAGCAACTAGAAGGCTTAAAATGAGTGTATACAATTATGTCACCAGATATTTTTGTAGGGAATTTATAGGATTCATAATGAATCAAAATCTTGATTTCAAATTTGCGGTGTATAAATTTCAACGAAACGCCAGACAATACTAGGAATTTATAAGTACATAGGACATTGTGAAATATATTCAATTGTATAAATATAATTAAATGAAATTATAGGATATGACGGTTGCCTATACAATTTATTTGTATAAATATATGTCTGGTGGATTTTTCTTTGACAAAAATACTCCCGATCGCATTATGGCCCTGGGGTCGAACCAGTCTCTAACAGAAATGAGAATCATTATTATACCTTATCAGTAAATGTGATCGGTGAATAAGTTTGAGAACCGACCAACATCGTGTGCCTTGTCCTCGAAATCTGGGAACCTCAACTTATTGGAACACTCTGAGTCTGTCCAATGGGACTGCGTAATATTTTACCTTTAAATACATATCTGACAGTGTACTGTTGTGAACACTTTTCATGTTTCAAGTAAACCAAAAATAAAACTTTAATTTTTGTTTCCGCGTCTCATGTAACTCAATAAATTTCTCATGCTGTGATACTAAACACCAACTTCGGCAACAAATAAAATCTTGTTCTATTATACTTCCTTGTATTGATGTCGCCGTCTTTCAACAGCTAAACTAAAAGCCATAAACATACCGCTATAAACGTAGACTTTCATCTCTATCTCTC
>Ga0123357_10006294_pt1 | contig 14437 bp, 8 predicted proteins | sample TergutEmb28metaG_FD_89873 | JGI IMG/M metagenome (GOLD analysis project Ga0123357, IMG submission 89873) | Embiratermes neotenicus P4 segment gut microbial communities from Petit-Saut dam, French Guiana - Emb289 P4 | ecosystem: Host-associated > Arthropoda: Insects > Digestive system > Gut ...
CCCCCCCCCCCCCAGACCAGTTTGGAAGATGCGTAGGCGGGGCGGGCGGGGGCGGGGGGGGCCGAACCAGAGCGGGGGGGGGGGGGGGGGGCCACCACGGTGATGTACAGAAAATGCAATTGAGGGGTCACGTGGTTGCAGCTGGTTATTGTTGCACGTGTTTAAGCGACGTCAGCACTAACTAGGGTAAAATAACACAAATTTAATGAGTTTTAATGAATTCCAACAAAATGATCATACAAATCACTCTGTAAGCCTCTAATACAAAATCAGAAATTAAGTAGCGCCTAGTAACAGTGCAGTTTGTACATAACACGTCACAACACCGTGTGCTGCTGTTAGTGCAATGAGAATGGTCAGTCGGGAGGTGAACAGCAGACGTGGAAATGTTTGTGCTCTCTGGTTGTCGAAAGGATAGCAAGAGAAGCAATAAACCAATAAACAATGCAACACAAGGTACATCAAAGTTACGTGTGCAGGTACAGCAAACGCAAAATGAACACAAACAGACAAATGCTGTATTTAGCTGCGAATTGCTGCGGAAAGGCGGTAAAGTTAGGGTACGGAGTTACGTGGAGGGAGCAAGGACCTGAGATGACAGGATCAGAACTGGCCACAGGCCATGGACATGGCTGCACGTAACCGACCGACACGCGCACACACACACACACTCACACACACACACACACACTCACACATACGCACACACACACATACATACACACACATACACACGCACGCACGCACACACATACATGCGCGCGCGCACACACACACATACACACACGCGCGCACGCACACACGCGACGGAGTATCAAAGTGAAAGAACAAGGACAGCTGTAAGATAGAATGAAGAACTAAATCATTTACATAAACTGATGTGGTTCTCATGATTATGGAAATCACTAAAGTTTGTAATTAACAAAAGGTCTAATATCAAATGTAGACACACAATCAATATACACGCCGTGTATGAAATATATAAAAGCGAAACGTGTAGCGCAGTGTGAGTGTAATTAGTGTGGGTAATTACGGTGAAACTTCAGTGTTCTGTTGACAGCTTAGCATAAGCTGTGCTCTGCTCTGCTCTGCTCTGTACCTTCGTAATTACAACGAAATGCAAAAATATAAAGTGGTGAGTACTTACTGCAGCACTGGGAGCGATAGCAGGGGCGGCTAGGGCCGGAGCTGCAAAGGCAGGGGCGGCTAGGGCGGGGGCTGCAAAGGCATGGGCGGCTAGGGCGGGGGCTGCAAGAGCGGGAGCGGCTAGGGCGGGGGCGGCGTAGCTAAGGGTGGGAGCATGAGCAAAAGCGGAAGTGGCGTAGCTAACAGCGGGTGCCGCAAGTGCAGGTGTGGCGTAACTAATTGCGGGGGCTGCTAGGGCGGGGGCGGCGTAGCTAAGGGCAGGAGCGGCACCGTATCCCAAACCGAGGACACCCCGCTTCTCCTGTTTCTTCTCAGATGCTTGCTCATCTTTCTTCTCAGCGGCGCTGACAACGACTGCCACAGCCAGGACAAAGACAGCCTGAAACATGGTGACGTCAGAGTTAGACAGCAGCAACTGGGAACGTTCAGATTTGTGATACGCCTGAAGCGTGGAGCAGAACGACTTGTTTACGAAATGCTAAAGGTTCGGGGATTAGATCCGATCAGATGACATTACATCGGATCAGATCAGATCAGATCAGATCAGATTAGATCAGATCGGATCAGATCAGATGTCATTCAGAAACGCACTCCACAGCAGTTCTCAATCTGAACGCCATACTTCAAGAGCTGGACAGTTCTGCCCAGTAATAAGCGATCTGCATGACGGTAGGAACAGTTTAAACTGATAGACGCTAACCGAAATGTAATACGTAAAACCTAACCAGTTTCGATACACGCCCGCTGTTGGGGCGCGGTAATCTGAACTGCCCCACAAAATTTCCGGGCGGTCTCTTCGACTTGTCCTCGATCGCATAACAACAAGAACTGAACCTGCTGACTGTGATGGCCGAAACTGCCGGTGCGACGTTGCCGCTGGAAGTGGCGCCGGAGGTTGGCATCTTATGGTCGCAGGACGCTTGTCGATTATTACCACTTGCACAGAGAGTTCTTTTGATGCACCACGTACGTGTCATGTGAGAATCGCCGTTATTATGTTGTCAAGATATCCCTGGTGAAAATGTCGTAGCTCGCAATATGTTGCAGAATTTTATAGCATTTTTCAACAACAATTTCTCCTTGTCACATTTACAATGCAGTACAATGTGCATTCCTCCAGCAACTGTGTACACGGACCAGGTAAGTTACTGAGCTATTTCTGTTGACGCAAGCCTACACGCATTTTGTGCGGTTCTGTACATGACTCCACACTCGCGATCTGCGTGCAGAGGGTGCGCAGTACATTGCAGTGTTTGTGATATCACAAGGAACAAATTCCAGCAGTTACCTTGAATTAATTCCAAAACACACACACACAAATAACAGAAGATGAGACAATGTGGCTCAATGTTCGTGAGTCAGAAATACCCCAATTCCTTGCGAGGTCTGTTCGGACAGTCCGCTGGCAGAGCGGCTCTCCAATTTCCTCGCCACCGTACCATTACACTAATTGCAATAATTTAACCGTAATACAGATTTTTTTGTGTTAAAATAAGAAAGATTAAACTGAAAGCGCTGGCTGACAGCGGGAATGAGCTGTATAATGAGCTGTATAATGGGCTGTATGAGCTGTATAGTGAGCTGTATGAGCTATGTAGTGAGCTGTATAATGAGCTTATAATGAGCTGTATAGTGAGCTGTGTAATGAGCTGTATAGTGAGCTGTATAATGAGCTATGTAGTGAGCTGTATAATGAGCTATGTAGTGAGCTGTATAATGAGCTGTATGAGTTATGTAGTGAGCTGTATAATGAGCTTATAATGAGCTGTATAGTGAGCTGTATAATGAGCTGTATAGTGAGCTGTATAATGGGTTGTATAATGAGATGTATAGTTAGCTGTATAATGGGCTGTATAGTGAGCTGTATAATGAGCTGTATAGTGAGTTGTATAATGGGCTGTATAATGGGCTGTATAATTAGCTGTATAGTGAGCTGTATAATGAGCTGTATAATGAGCTTACAATGAGTTGTATAATGAGCTGTATAATGAGCTGTATAGTGAGCTGTAAAATGAGCTTATAATGGGCTGTATAGTGAGCTGTATAATGATCTGTATAGTAAGCCGTATAATGAGCTGTAAAATGAGATGTATAATGAGCTGTATGATGAGCTATATAATGAGCTGTATAGTGAGCTATATAATGATCTGTATAGTGAGCTGTATAATGAGCTGTATAGTGAGCTGTATAATGGGCTGTATAGTGAGCTGTATAGTGAGCTGTATAATTGGCTGTACAGCGTGCTGTATAGTGAGCTGTATAACGAGCTGTTTAGTGAGCTGTATAATGAGCTGTATAATTACCTTATAATGAGCTGTATAATGATGCCAGCAGCACTGAATGTTAGCAAATGTACGAGTATATGTGGCTTGTAATGTATTACCTTCTCAAAACTGCTAGTCTTTCTAATACCTCGATATTTTGTTAAGGTCACATACCAGTACGCGATTCTTGTGATACCAGCGGCGGTACACGTACCACAGTTTCATAAACCTTGTTGTAGGAAATAAGTTGAATTGCAGAAAAGGAGAATGCAGATTTCATTGGTTGCATGCTGCCAGCGCGATAGTACTTGGTGAGATACGCCGTGCTGTGCAGGCAGGAGGTACAGTAATCTCTGTATTACTACCACTGCTACTGCATCTACTGTTACTACTGCTACTAACACCACAAAGCACAGTTTCCTTTGAGGAAACCTAATAGTTGCTTAGCCATTCAAAAATTCCCATGGCCTATTTGGAAGCTGATGTCCGCTGCTGCCCCCACTAGCTCTCCCTTGAACCAATTCAGTAACCAGTCCGCATCCTTTTTATTTAATACGCATTATACAGGACGTTTCTTAGGCAGCTTCCCCTTGAACAAAATTATATTTAGCCTTACGATCTAGTAGCCCAAAGAACATTATTTTATTGATGGGCGTGCTAAAGAAAATATTACAGTATTATGTCTGTATCTGGAGCTGCGTCTCCTAGTTGGCTGCTTGGACTAAATTTTTATATAATTTTGTATTAGATAAATTTGCGTTAACAGGAATATTAGCGCTCTAAAAGATTTAGATTAACCTGGATTTATATATTTATTTATTTATTCAGTCCGTACCGCGCAGTAAACACGCCGTCTCGGTTATACAAACCAATCAGTTAATGCTGTGTAGGGAAATAATCGCTGTTTGTTCTCAGATCCACACAAAACACACAAATACACTGTGTGGGCAGAACGTGGAATTGTTGAATGTTAAACTGGCGGTAAATGTAGCGACCACTGGCGGTACATATAGTGACCACTGGCGGTACATATAGTGACCACTGGCGGTACATATAGTGACCACTGGCGGTACATATAGTGACCACTAGTAGTACATATAGTGACCAGTGGGCCATCAAAGGAATATTAATTACAAAGTAAACCGACCAGCTGCTACTTAGCGACCCATGGCCACTGTTCCATCACCTCAAGTGGCACTTACCAGGACCTTCATGCTCAGAAGACAGCGCCCTTCTTAGTTCAACACAAAGTACAGACTGACAGCTCACGGACCGCCGTCGCGTTTTATACTCCGTCTGGCAGATCCCACTTCAAACACGGCGCGGTGCCCGACACACCCTGTGATCCACATTGCCTCACGATGGCCAAGAGTGGCACAAGTCTCACACTGCAGACAACTCTCAAGGAAACGGCACTACAATTGTGACACAAGGAAGGAAATAACCTGTATACATTTGGAATTGGTAGTAGTAGTAGTAGTAGCAGCAGCAGTAGCAGCAGTAGTAGTAGTAATAGTAGTAGTAGTAGTAGTAGTAGTAGTAGTAGTAGTAATAGTAGTAGTAGCAGTAGTAGTAGTAGTAGTAGTAGCAGTAGTAGTAGTATTACTAGTAGCAGCAGTAGCAGCAGCAGTAGTAGTAGTAGTAATAGTAGTAGTAGTAGTAGTAGAAGTAGTAATAGTAGCAGTAGTAGTAGTATTAGTAATAGTAGTAGCAGCAGTAGTAGTAGTAGTAGTAGTAGTAGTAGTAGTAGTAGTAAGAATGGAGAAGTTATAGTGACTAAGATATGAGCTAGAGAAATTGGCGATCCACTCCCGACAGGGGTGAAAAACTTGTTTGTTTCACAGAAAGTCCAAACCGACTCAGCTATCTGCACAGCGTCATATTCAACGGATATTGCGTTCTTTCTCTGGGGGTAAAGCGGCTGGGGCGTAAAACTCACCACTTACCTCCTTCTGTTCCTTCTGTTGTCTTAATGGCATACAGAGGAAAAAATTAACTAATAGGTATTATTATTAGTAGTAGCAGTATTAGTACGTATTTCATTGCTGTTCAGCTGCTGTTCAGCTCCAGCAGCACAGTGAACGCAGCAATCCCCGTAACGTAAAGGCAGGTCGGCCATGTTTGTTCGCCACACAACTTGTGACGTAACTCTGAAGCTTCCAGCAGTAACATTTTTGGCGTTTTTTCAGTACGTGCCGAGTGCAGGTCTTGAGAGGGATACCAACAGTTGTGGCTTCTATTTATTTATTCTCGTATCTCCTGTGCACCAATGCAGCTATAATATTACTCTATAATAGACCACGATCACTCAATCCGTAATTATTTAAAATTCACGAAATACGTTTATAATTTTCTGCAGTCGATAGCTGAAAATTGCTTAATAATCAGACGTTCTAATATTATGAAGTGTAATTAACTGTAACCCTTTATAAGAGTCAAACCTTGTATACTGCATATTTTTCCATCTCTTCGTTCGTGCTACATGTGCAGCCCACACATTTCCTCCACGGTATTGGCTTTCCCCCACTCCAAACAAACACAACCTCAGCGTTATCACATGTTAACTAAGAACAAAAGCTGATTCCTTCTTCAGGAACTGACATTTCCCCAGCTAGTGACACAATTCCATTTCTTATGAACACCAATTTCATGACGGTCTTCACGGTACTTGTTCAACCCTTAGCGAAATTAATTCAGTCTACGTCCTCCCAGTCTATTTCTGAAAGACCCATTTTAATATTATCTTCCCATCTCTTTCAAGTGACCTCTTTCCTTCACGTTTCTCACCAGAATCCTGTAGGCATTTCTCTTCTGTTCAGGCGAAATAATGTCAGTCAGATGCACACAGGAACAAAGGTGTAATAGAAGGCAGAATAAGCAAAAGGGAAGAAGGGCAAAACAGGAGAGAAGGAACAGGTTTTTGTTTCATTAGGACTGTCCCTACAGGGTGTTATGAAAATCTACCAATGATATAACCGCTAAGAGACAGTTTCTGTTGCACATATCAGGAGCCAGCCAGACGTGTTGCTGAACACGGCGGTACATGTGTCATTCATGCACTAAGGGCTGTGCTGTGCTGTGCTGGTCTTCAGCGGCATTGCGGAGGGAGGCAGGAGGCGGGTCACTGGACCAGCTGGCTCCCACACATGGCACTGAGTGTTGCGATATCCGCCGTCGGCAGCAAGGAACCGAGCAGGTTAGCTCATGGGTGTCACAGGTGTTGTCAGAGGGAAACAGGTTGAGGAGAACGAGATCGGCAGAGAAAGTAGCATGCACTGGGTGATGAGAACAGGCTACTAACAAGATCCGGAAGTAGATGGGACAATGATGTGTGCTTTGGATCTTAATGTATAAAGTGTGAGAAACTGGACTCGATTTATCTTGCAATAGTTCAGGGTCCTGTTATGATTTTGTGAACAGGGTAATAAACATCCCTGTTTCTTAAATGTAGCAATTTGTATCAACTGCTGAGCGACTGTCCTGTCCGGACACTAATTAAGTTCATATATCAGCGTCTTCTCAAGAAATGATCAGTGTCCAAACCAGCACACAAATTCCAGGATTGTATGCACCTTACTGCCTTGTTACAGTCATTACTAGATTCCGGCACTTATCCCTATTGTGAGCCAGATTAATCCAGTCCACGCCCACCCTATGCGTTTCCTTATGACCCACTGTTATAGTCTTGATTGATATGAGTTTTTCATTTTACTCTTTTTAGTGTTGCTTGACTTCTGATCGGTCTGGCTCGTTTGTGTGGTTTCCTTGAATATGGCAGATCAAATACGCTGGAATAAATCATTCAAACAAGTGAGCGGAGGACTGACAAAATCCTGTTATAAAAGATGGTTCTTATACATTTTTCAATTTGTTTGATGATATCTATAAATTTATTTCTTTAAACATGACGTCATACGCCTGACAGACACTGCCAGGAAGGACGAAAGAGGTGCAATGTCTGTCTGTCATGCAGAGTTCCGAGAAATGGCAGCCAAAATTCTTACCACAAAACGATCGATGGTAATTCATTGTTGTGACGTGACGTCACGGCTGTCATGTCCAATTTATACCATAAGTAAACCAATTGTTCTGTTTTTGAACGAACTCTGTGCCTACTGTGAACACAGCTTCTAGCGACAGTGAAATTGTGTTGCATTGTGTTTATTGTCTGACTTAAGGAGGTTCAACTGTGCTTTGGAATGCGTCATTAACATAACGAGGGAGTTCAGTGTGAATGGTACAGTGCAGCGTAGCGTAGCGTGTGTTGTGTTGTGCTGATGGCGTGTGGCGTGAGGCGTGAGGCTGTGGGCAAAATGGAAATCCGGTAAAGGAGAGCTTATTTACACACGTACGTACATACATACATACCTACATACATACATACATACATACATACATACATACATACATACATACATACATAAATGGGTTGAAAGGTTGTGGCTGCCCCAGAAATCTATATAACCTAACCAAGAGCTACTTCAGCCAGCGAACCGCTGTCTTGTCAACTAACAGCGTTAGAATGGAGAGAGAAGTAAGTACAGGGAGCCCGTAATAATCTTGCTGCGTTTCGGGATTCTGGAATATCCAGCACAACTCTTTGCTGAACCTCAACTTCACGAGGCGAACAAAAGCCATTGCGTTTGCTGATGACGTAATACTGGCCATCAGAGGAGAAAGAGTAAGCGATGCACAAAATTTTTGGAACTTGGAACTGAGCAAAATTACAGCATGGTCGACGAGCAGCAAGATCAGATTTAATGAAGAAAAATCTAAAGTTATGTAAAATCGAATGAGGAAACGAAAAGAAATTAAGGTATACTTAACAACAAACCTTTGGAATAAGTAACCACGATGGAATATCTAGGAATAATTATAGACAACAGATTTAAGTTTAGTGAACATATATATGCCAGGCAGCTGAAAGATGCACAAAACTAATTCACAGCTTATCCAAACCGGCCAAAGTATCGTGAGGACTCAAACATGAAGCGCTGAGGACTATATATAAAGGACCGATATCACCACTCCTACTGTATGGAACTCCAGTCTGGATAGAAGCTATGCAGTATGAATACAACAGACTAAAATGTATCAGAGTGCAAACACTTATGAATACTTGTATAAGAACAGCCAAAGCATGCCGCATAACGTCAAGTGAAGCACTGCGCATCATGGCAGGAATGACCCCCATTATTATCAAAACTGAGGAGGCAGTTAAACAATACAATATAAGAAAAGGGAAAGGAAACCAAACGCACTTATTCGACAGCGGAGTGGAACTTAAGAATTGGCCACACCCGGCAGACGTCAAAATAATAGAAGCTAAAGAATGTAAGGAACAAACAATCCAGGCACACACAGACGGGAGCAAGAAGGAGCACGGGGTCGGATCCGGAGTTGCTATATTTGCTGGAAAGGAACTCTAGTACAACTAAAATTCAAACTGGACAACAGATGTTCAAATAACCAAGCGGAAAAACTAGCTATTGCTAAAGCGCTAGAGGTAATAGAATCAATAGATATATTGGAAAAGAGCCCAAGCACAGTAACCATATTCACTGGCAGAAGAATCACACTAGACTCGCTAAAGAAAGTTAACAACCATGGCTACCTCATCGAAGAGATTAGGAAGAGGGTATCAATCTTGGAGAGAGTTAACTGGACGGCAGAATTCTCGTGGGTCAAGGCCCACATAGCAATAAACGTAAATGAACTAGCTGATCGGCTAGCAAAAGATGCAGCACGAAACAGAGACACTACGATCGCTTTCAACAGAGTACCAAAGAGTATATTGTACAGTGAAAGAGAAGAAGAAGCTAAACAAATATGGCAAAAAGAATGGGAAAAATGTACGAAGGCAGTCATAACGAAACAGTTTTTCCCTAACGAACACGACAGGCCTAAATAGAAAATAAATATAACCCCACTCTTTGCGGTAACGGTGACAGGACACGGGAAAGCCAACACTTACCTCCACCGACTTAAGATAACGGATCGTGCAACATTTGCTTGCAATAAGGGAGACCAGACAACAGACCACTTGATTAATCAGTGCACATTACTTCAAACACAAAGAGAATTTCTCAAGAGAAATATCCTAAAATTCGGAAACTCACCTGTAAGCAAACATGACCAAATAACGAAACACTTGGATTCAGTTCAAACTTTTATAAAATCTATACAATTTGATCAGTTGCAGTAGGGTATATATATATATATATATATACATATATATACACGGCGGTTCATTTTACTGGTGTATTGTTTCAAATTGTAAAGAGAAAGCGGTGGCTGTTGCTGAGCACTGCACTCCCTATAATCAAACAGAACTACTGACATGTATACTTACAGCAGGTAGTATTGCCGGTAGTAATGGAGCGTGCTTAATAAATAAATGAATAAATAACATGCATACATACACACGTAAGTACAATCGTGTAATTTGAACCACCAAATACACACAATTGTATAGATTTACAACAATATTATAAAATCCACTAACTGCTACATGTTTCGGTGGTTACTGTCCCATCGTCAGACAGTAGAACAATTTTACGAACTGACTGATACGTCAAAGAGGCTAAATAGACTTACATCTTCAGGAACACCGAAGAAGGTGGAATAAAACAAAATCATCAGTATCAGTCATTTTAAGTCAAAGCATAAGCAACATACAAAATATGCAAGACACGCATAATGATCACAATACAATGCCACATTGCAGATCCGTCTTGACACCAAACATTGACCAACAATATGATATCAGTCGGTATATTTCAGTACCTTCACAATTCTTCTTTTCATCAAGCCTTTCATTCCTCGGGCTTGTGGAACTGAGTGCTAAACTGTTGAAAATACTGGTGCCAGCACAGAATTCACTTTTCTGGAAAAATGAACTCGTGACGTTTGGTCTATGAATGTGCAGTTAATATTGTGCTTATTAGCAACTAGAATGCCGCAAGTACATTTCTATGTTTTCAGAAGAATGCAGGAAACAGTCACTGCAAACAGATAGCTAATATCAACTGAAAATGCTGCAAAGCTCCAAAATCTGTACAACTGTAATTGTAATTGTTTACATGAAGAGATAAAGAGAGGATAAAACTCAGGTAATGCTTGTTAGTGTTCAGTTCGGAATGTTTCGTGGTCCTGTTTGCTGCCTAAGGATATACCATTCAATCCATCCAAAACTATATTCCTTTCCACTGCTGCATTTGGCTGTGAGTCCTGGCTTCTCACGTAAGACACGTGTCAGGGAGTCTGAATACACAACAGTAGGTCTGTATGTGCCAAGAGGGAGGAAGCCAGAGGGAGATGGAGAAAAGTGCATAATAAGGAAATTGGTAAGTCTAAGTTTTGCTGCTTAGCGGATATTATTAGGGTGATCGAATTAAGAAGATCGAAATGGGTCGAGCATGTAGAATGTATAGGAAAAATTCATGCAGTTTTTTCGGAAACGAGGGAAAGAGACAACTTGTAATACCTAGACTTAGACAGGAGGATAATATTAAAAACTATCTTAAAGGAATTTGATTGTAATGTGTGAAATGGATTAATCTGGCTGGAGATAGGGATGAGTGTTGCGAAGTTGTTGACAACGTAATGGACCTTAATGTTCCATAAAATGTCGAAAAATAACTTGAATTGCTAAAAGAATGTTACCTTCTCAAGAAGAATTTAAAGTTAGTTTCTTTAACGACGCTTTCAATTGCTAAGATCTATGGCATAGCTAACAGATATGTTACTATGCAGCAATAGATATGTTAGTATGCAGGAATAGATATGTTAATATACAGCAATAGATATGTTAGTATACAGCAATAGATATGTTAGTATGCAGCAATAGATATGTTAGTATACAGCAGTAGATATGTTAGTATGCAGCAATAGATATGTTAGTACGCAGCGATAGATATGTTAGTATACAGCAATAGATATGTTAGTATGCAGCAATAGATATGTTAGTATGCAGCAATAGATATGTTAGTATACAGCAATAGATATGTTAGTATGCAGCAATAGATATGTTAGTATGCAGCAATAGGTATGTTAGTATGCAGCAATAGATATGTTAGTATGCAGCAATAGATATGTTAGTATGCAGCAATAGATATGTTAGTATGCAGCAATAGCAGAATGTTACTGAGAGGAAAAAATTAATGTGCTGAAACAAAAAGTTTCGGCATGAAAGTACGTACAAAAAATTTCCTTGCGCGGAATCGAACCTGAACTCTGAAATAAATGTCGCGTGTCTTGCCGCCTGAGTCACGGCGCTGCGTTCGTTGTTCTTGTGAGTCTAGCAGCCCTCAGCTACAACGGAATCAACAGTAACTCGCAGTCAGAACGTGATTAAGTGAAACCCCAAAGAAATCATTATTGTTCTGGTGTGCCTAACCTTATTTTCAAAATTAAACTGTCAATCCTCATATAATGTCAAGAGCAAAGACACTTGCACAACTTTGTAGCTGTATCTAACTTGGGAAGCTAAATCCTGCTTGTTCAGCAGTCAACTGTCAGGTATGATTCAAAGAATCAATTAGAGGGCGGTGACACATGCCTCCTTTCTGTTGCATTCATGGCTTTGTGTTGTGTTCGGAACAAACGTGGCGTTGTGTAAAAGACTGGAAGTTTCTGTTCTTGTGTTGGTGTTAAATGTGGAAAGTAGTGGTCAAAATATATAGTGATATAAAGGCTGTCTTTTGTGTTTTTAAAAACAGGGAAAAAGAACTGTAGAATTGCGTGCATGTAGTTGTACCATCAGACTTACTGAACCTCGCAACTAACCTTGCGCCAACAGCTTGCACGGATGTTCTTCAGGATGACAGGTAAGCGAAACTTAATATATAAACAGTGAAGCTCAAGTCCTAACTGGCACTTATAACGCACATATTGCATTTTACAATCATAATTCATGTGCTGTTTCGTTGATAATATAGGCTTATTGTCAGATTTGGCAGCTGTTAGCCTCTTTCGGTCAAGTAATGTGAAGCGCCTTAGAACTACGGTAATAATCTCAACAAACGTCGTATCTCCTAACAGTTCTGTACGGCGTTTCCTGAGAAGGATGACATGTCCACGGGATATCAACCGACAGACTTTAACACATTCATCGGGAGTCTAGATACCGTAATGAGTATAGTGACAAGGCTAGCGGGATGGACGGTCCGGGGTTGGAATCCCGACGGGGGGCAAGATTTTTCTCTCGTTTCCCACACGTTCAAACTGGATGTTGGACCCCAACCACATTCCCATTCAGTAGGTACCAAGGGTTACTTTCCTGGGGTGATGTCACAGGAGAATGCTGCTGAAAGCTCGCCTCAATCCAGTGCAGCAGTTATGAAAGAGAGGAGCTTTCATGGCGTAGAAAGGGACAATCTAACCTCTATCTCCCCCCATACTTATCCATAGTTTTTAGAAAAGCGTTAGGACTAGTGTTTTAGTGTTTAAAGTACAGCCGTAGTTTGTCACTAAATACCCTGGTCAGATGCCGCCCCTATCGCTGCATATCGAACAGTGAGTAAGAAACTTCAGTTTTATGGCAACAGATCGCCTGACACGGCTGTAACTTAAGCTCCTGAAATGTGGTTTTGTATGAAATTCTATTCAAAGGACAATTTCGAAAATTTAGTTTAATTTCAAGGAATGTGATATGCGTGCAATTTTCTTAAGCCTGATTCTAATAATTTATTTTACAGCTCTCGTTGTACAACTGACGTGCCTCCTACAAAATTCAAACTCTAATAAAGAAAACTATAAATATAGCATCCTCTCCCCCCCCCCTACCCGACCCCCATAATACTTACGATGGATATGAGGAAGAGTGAAATTTTTTTCACTTCATCTTCATTTTTTTAATTAACTTGCACGTTAATTAAACAACTAACTCCAAGGGAGAGAGTCCTTGAAACCCTAACATTTTCCGGTCTAGTCAAGACATGTCTCGGAATTTTTGGGACACATAAGTTCATTACCTTCTTTACAGCAACCTGCCACTTGTCGCAATATTGCGTCACTGTAATGGGCTTCATGTCCTCCTATCCTTTTCTTTTAACATCTGTTTTTAGTATTATCCTCATATCTACGACAAAGTCACCGAAATGCTTTTTTCGTACACGTTTTCTTACCAAAATCGTGTATGCACTTTCCTTCTGTCTGCATGTCTCACTTGTTGTCCGTCTATACTTGTTCATATGATCAGCCAAGTAACAATAAAAACGAATAGCAACTCATGAATCCCGTCATCCTGCAATTTTCCCCTTTCCTGCAATTTCGTCGCTCTTTGACCACTACATGTTTCTGATCTTGCATTTTAGCTGCAGTCTAACACACTCACACACATACACACTCACACACACCACACACACACTCACACACATACACACTCACACACATACACACTCACACACACACTCACACACACTCATATACACACACTCATATACACACACTCACACACACTTGCAAATTCACACACTCACTCACACACTCCACACACACACTCACACACTCCACACACACACACTCACACACTCACATACACACACTCGCTTACACACACTCGCACGCACACACTCACGCACACTCACACACATTCGCACACTCACTCACACACTCCACACACACCACACACACACACTCACACACACACACTCCACACACACATACACTCCACGCACACCACACACACACTCACACACACTCCACACACACACACACATACACACACTCACATACACACACTCGCGCACACACTCCACACACACACATACACACACTCACATACACACTCCACACACACACATACACACACTCACATACACACACTCGCACGCACACACTCACGCACACTCACAAACACATTCACACACTCACACACTCCACACACACCACATACACACACACACTCACACACACTCCACACACACATACACTCCACACACACACACACACTCCACACACACACACACACACCCCACACACACACACACACCACACACACACCCCACCCACACACACCCACTCCA
>Ga0123357_10006295_pt1 | contig 14436 bp, 8 predicted proteins | sample TergutEmb28metaG_FD_89873 | JGI IMG/M metagenome (GOLD analysis project Ga0123357, IMG submission 89873) | Embiratermes neotenicus P4 segment gut microbial communities from Petit-Saut dam, French Guiana - Emb289 P4 | ecosystem: Host-associated > Arthropoda: Insects > Digestive system > Gut ...
AAGGTGTGAACTACACGCCTTCGGGGTTGAGGGGGCAGTGTCCACAGGCAGGGTTGTGGCTGTTGACCTGCCACATTACCAACATCATCCTCATCTTCAGAGCTGCTGGCGGAAAAATCTGGGATTGGAGGCTCTGATATGGAAGACCATCGCGAAGTTGGGCATGGCTCGTCATCCTCCGTGTCCTCAGAAATGTAATATTTCTCCTCATCGCTGTCTGAATTCATTACAATTTCTTGTATTTGATTCCAAGACAGCAGACGAGCCTGTTTCACACGAGAAATCAGACTTTCCATTGCCGAAACTGTAGCGCCACTACTAGGTGGAACAAAAAACTCTCAACTGACATGTGTCGCAAATTGGGGAAAATGCTCTCTCCCCTACCTACCAACACTTACCAAGCTGCTACCCAGCTGCCTATTACTAAAGTAGCATAGTTTTATGACCCAACATTCCATTCCACTAACTAAATGCAAGGCTGAACTAACTGCGCAATATGCTTTCAAGACTTATGACACTTTTGCATTCATGGCTAATTTGGGTAACCTAGGTAGCTGGCAAAGTGTTTACACACAAATATGACACCAAAAACCACTCTGCATCGATTCAGTGTTGAAACATTGTGCAGCAAATAGAAAGAGACGGCTTTCATCATTGCCAGACATAGGTCCATATATATACGACGTTAGCATTTCTGACTTTACTAGGAGCTCCATATATATACAACATTAGGCTAAGGGTTAAATACCAACCCACTCGTTCAAAGGTTAAGCTTAGCTGGTATCATATTTTTGTATGCTTGGGAACAGAATTAGAGGTACTGTCTGCATATACACATACTGTGTTTTTATTTTGTTTTGTATCATTTATGTAATTAGTTCCATATTCATTGGTTCTTCTATTTATTCAACCATTAACTTGTAGTTCTGTTTTCTCACATCTCACTTGAAGCTCAGAGAAACTGAGATGTTTTGAAGGGTCAATATTTGTGTCAAATTCATGTCAACTTTAGGAGTGATGTTAGTCTTATTATTTATGTCTGTTCAAAGGGTTTCTGGAAGAGAAGACAGATGATGGCAAAGCCATTGCTTAAAGAAGGAGGAATAGCTTCAATCATTCTAGAAAATCCATTTTATGGTCTGCGTAAACCAAAAGATCAAGTGTAAGTACTTGGTGTGAACTTTATCTTGTTCGTGTCTGTACACTAGTATCACTGTTTCACATTTAAAAAAACCGACTAATACATGCACTTATTATAAACAGCACTTTATTAACACTTAATCAGTCTGACATATTACAACCCTGAGAGGGCCATCTTCAGGGAGTATGACAGATACATTTCAATAGCAAGGTCAACTAAATGATCTACCAGATACATTCTGCTCACTAAAGTGAATTTTACATCTGGTAACTCATTTTGTTGATCTTGCTGTTGAAATGTATCACTTGTACTCCCTGACGATGGCCTTTTGAGGGCTGATATATGTTGAAATGACAAAGTGTTAATAAAGTGGTGTTAAAAATAAATGTGTCATTTAGTTGGTTTTTTATGTGAAATAAATGGTGGAAGTGTACTGTGCTGCTGCTTTTAATGTTATCCTGTGTGCAGTCTATCTCAGATATGATCCTGTGGCATTCAAGTACCTAATAAGCGTGGAGTGATAAAGTGCATCCGTTTCTAGGATACATCCAGCTTCATAGTGGGTGAATACCAGGGCTTTCCCCTTGGGGATAAAGCAGCTGGAGCGTGAATCTCATCACTTGATCTTGTGTCAGGGTTAAGAATGTATGGTACTTACCTTTGCCATTAATGTCCCATTAAGCACAGGAATAACTTTACCTGAAGCTATAGACATATTGCTTTGAATATTTTACCAAACAGTTCCCATGTTTCAGATCTTGAAAATCCTAAATATGCACTGACCAATGGATTGCATATTTAATCATTTTTGAGGACCAATATATAAAGTGCCCTTGTCATCTGATACTGTGATGGAAAATTAAAAAATAAAATGGAATTCTTATATGTGCGTAGTGTTGGGTGCTGCAGAGGCTTCATAATCCATTATTGCTTGTTGCTTTGTAGAAAGCCAAAACTTTTTTTTCAAATTCTGAAAAGCAGTGTTAGCTTTTGAACAGCCAGTGAAGTATTGACCAGTATCATGCTTCTGTGGACATGATAGTGAACCTTAATTCTTTATAAAATTGTAGAAATTTGTCATTAGCTCAGGGGTAATAACATCTCAAGAGTGGCTGTTTCAAGTAGTTAAGTTAAAATCTGTTGGACCAGGCAGCCACTTCATGTGCCAAGAAAAACTAAATATCGTGTACATTGACTGCTTTGTAAGTGTGTTGAAGTGAAGGTTTAGGATGCCAGTGACAAGTTTTTTTTCAGTGTAAGAGGCAATTTTAATTGTATTGGTTAGAGGATAGGGGCATCATTTGAGTATAATTGCCCAGTAAACAGCCTCTGATCTTTTCTATTGCTGATACTTCAGAATGTTCAGTGACATCTTTTTTAATCATTAAAACTGAGTAGGGTGCATTGCTTGTAAAGAGATGGTGGAAGTGACAAAAAACATATTGACCTATATTTGAGAAGACTCTGTGTGTAAGACAACACCCCTTCACAGTCTTAAGTTTTAAGAAAAGTAGATGTACCGAGCATGTTTAGCTTTATGTGCAGTTATAAGGTGACTCCCCACTTTTCAGTTGATGTAGAGGGAACATATTTTTACCTTGTATTGAGGCTAATAAAGCGGTAAGGTATTGTGACACTTGTTAAGTATAGGCTAAATTTAATTGAATTTTATTGCAGTATATTAGAAGTTGAAGGTCCTGCAGTGTGAAATAAGAGTGATAAGTAGAAGAAATATTTATGTTATTCAGCGGCAGATTCATTTTTTCCTGTAACCTTTAATAGCTGATAGGTAGAGCATTGTCCCATTAAATTATATTTCCTCTTTGCATGAAAGGGAAACCGTATCCCCAAAAAATTGACATTTTTTCATAGGTATGAGTCTTTTTCACAGTATGTGTCTGAAAGGCTTATGTAAATATAAAATATTGTCTGAAATTTAATTTTAGTTAAAATTTCCACTAATGAGTTGTAATTTTTCATAATAACACCCTTATGATTTTTGCAGTTGTCTGGAATTATTACAGGTGTCTCTGATCAGTTGTTCTTATTTTTCTTTTCATAAAGTAAAAAAAATGAAGAAAAGGCACATATACAGACCCTTTCATTAAGTCTGTATTCATGAAACCTAATATAAAATACACACCCCCGTCATCCCCATTATTTCATCAAGAAAACCTTCTTTAGCACTACAGCCCCTTGTGAGCCATAGCCTCCTTGATGATTTTGTTCTACAGATTTCTATTTTATGGCTTCCTCCATCATGCTTTCACTTTTTTAGAGATTCTGGATTGTTTGGTGTAGAATCTGGCCATCTCAGTATCTTTCTTTCATTTCTTTCTTCCAACTGCCTTTTGTTTGGGAGAGGGTATCTTCGTGGAAGGTGCATATCTTTGATAGTTTCTAGCCATTTCAAGTGTAGCTGTATTAATCATTTTCACACTGCTAGGCTCTTTGTATGAATTATATAATTCAGCATTGTATTTTATTTTCATACCACATTGACATAACTAGGGCTACGAATCTTTTTTAAAATCTTTCAAATAATATTAAGTTTTCCTTTATTATCTTTTGAGAGTCCAGCTCTCATGTTCATAGAATACTACTAGTATAATTAGGGTTTTGTATGTTTTTCATTTTTACTTTCTGAAACTCCCTTGACCACACTATATTTTTCAATCCATAGTAATGTTTATTTCTTATATTAATAGTATGCCTGATTCCTGGCATAGTATTGTTGCTATTCGTGATATCCCAAATATTCAGATTTATTTACTTTGTCTATATTATTGTATAGTCATATGTTTCTCTTTAGTTGAATTGCATGTTGTTTCTGAATTGTCAGTGTGATAACTTTGGACCAAAGAGGTGAGAATGTTAAAATGGTTGAGAATAGTAATGTCCAGAAGGTGGAAAAATAGCGTCTTTGTCCATTTCCAGGTATGTTAAAGATAAGTTACAAGCATTAAACAACAGCTCATGAAAGTCATGTAGAAATTTTTGCAGTAGAATGAAGTACATTTGCCTTTTGTCTCATATTGCACTAACCAATTCAGTTAAAATCTGTATGCATTTCTTTTCTCTCCCAGTGATACACATGAACTCATGTGTCTCAACACACAGATATACCAATACTACCATGAAACCAAAATTAAGTATCAGATTGAAACTTAAACAGTTTCTGATAAAATATGTACATGTACAGTCAGCTCCAAATTCTCTAGCACAGTTTAACCACTTACAGGTGCAGCTATATGCAGCGAATAATTCTAGTAACTAAAACTTGGAGTGAAGTTGAAGGGCATAAACAAAGCTGTGTAAAAATAGATGAGTTGGTTGAAACTTGGAACAGGTACACGAATACGTACTTAAGTGTGTACTTTTCATTTGCAGTTTGTAGCTTTAAAAATGTATGAAATGAAATGGATAATATCTGCAGGTGCATAAATGGGTATTCAAAATGAGAATCAACCCTAGCCATCAGTGACTACATTAGGGTTTAAATCTCCCAGGCTAAAGGTCAGTGTGACCCATCCTGTTGTGTTAATTATGCAGGCTATATCAAAACTACTTGGACAGGTTTCATGAGTGAGTTCCATGCGCCAAAACAAGGAAAAGAGTTTGTATCAATGTACGTCTGCCAACAGTTTTGAGGTACACTCAGACACATGTTGACCTCAGTGCTTTAGATTTTTATCTGGGGTGACACTTAAAAACCTTAGTATATTTAGCTGCAGTTGAAAATTAAGAGACACTTCACCAACACATTTTTGATGCCTGTCAGAACCATTTGCAACCACCTTTGGCCTTTGAAAGGGTGCAGCAGTCCATGATTTGACATGCCCATGCGTGCATTGATTTAGGTGGAGCAATTTTGAGCAACTGTTGTATATTGTGACTTGATAAATGCTAAGAACTCAACAGTTATTAAATTGGTAATGTGTATCATGTCAGTTGTAAGTAAAATATTACCTTACTGTGTTTGTATTTATTGTATTGTATTAGAGGTGAACATCATCTTTCAGTGAAATTAAAAAGAAACACTCATTTCTGGACATGTGTATATAACATTTTTTTTGTTTCGATGTGAACTCACTCACCCTTGAAGTTTGTTCACCTAGTTTAGATATATCCTGTGTAAAGAACCAGTAAGTATCTGTCAAACAACTTTTGCTTCCGCATATGCAGTGCAGCTTAAATGTGACTAAACCCATGAAGACTTCTTTGTATAGCACGTTCGAAACGTGCTGGCACACATGCAGAAACCAGATTTGGTCTTTCAGCGAAACGGATGAGTCCATTTAAATCGGCAGGGGTGTCAGTTCAGTCGACTGCTGGCAGTCGAGGAGTGCGGATCAGCGGACAGCAATTGTATAGACTGTGTTCCGACGTACAGTGTAAGGCTGCTGTCTACCCACTCCATTCACATCTTTTCCCTTCACTTCCCCTCCCATGCGTCACCGTGTGCCATCAGGTTTTGAACACGCTATACCATCCAGCTGAATTAAATGGCTGCAAATTCCTGTTGTTTGATGTCATGTTTAGATTTTTGGTGTATGTCAGGAAATAGACATGTTCTATGCTCAGAGAGCCACAGAACAGCCTAAAGTTGTCATGTGTTGAAAAGATGAAAAAATACCCCAACCTGTGTAAGACCTCCAGCTTTCCTGGTGCTTGGGCTATCAGCCACAATTATAGTTGGGTCAAAGTCTACTGTATCCCTTGTCAGGCCCTAAGCACCGATTTCAAAACTGCTTGGAAATGTGGTATAACTTTTAAAACAGTCGTTGACCACATATAAGAAGCATGTTGCTTGATGCTGGGCACACAAGAAGTATAGCAGGCCTATCCTACTGGCACATCTGTTCTCCAAAACCACCCAGTATATTTTACTGAGATGTTCGTCAGTGATCTGATCTAACATTACTTACCTACTTACTCCATGGAGGAGAGTCCTTCTTGAGTAGTTACGAAGTTTTCAGCTAGTCAAGAAATTCCCCACATTTTGTGGAACCCGACAGTTCATTACTGCAGTCACAAGTGCTGTTTGTTTCGCAACATGATATGTTTTTATGGTGAGGAGTTGTTAGCACATCGCCCAACCCCCAAGCTGGAGGACCACCCCTTGTTGGTTGTCTGCGACTACTTATTCAATATATTCGCAGCTACCCTCCATATTGGAGGCTGTTCCTCCTTCCACAACCTGAGGGCATGCCATGCCATGGTGACAGGGACCCACTTATTGTGATCTAACATTGCATAGACTAATTTAATTTGGCACATACTGTTTGGTTTTTACCTATATTTTAAGTTGGGTGTGTCGAACTGGCAGTGTTTGGGCCACACATACCCCATTTTAATATTTCGGTGGCATGTGAAACTTTTCAAAACGAATAGTGAATACTACCCACTATGTTGAGAAATGTTGGATTTGATAGGATTGTAAACTTTATTGTTTCATCAGGAAGAGGAATATTTTTGTGTACAAAGTGAAGGCAGTGTCATGCTTGCCAAGACCATAATGTTAAATATCTTTATGAAGAACACCACAAAGAAAATTATGGCTTGTTAACTGTATGATATAGGATGGAAAAATTTTGTGAATTAAAATCTGCTTTTAAAAATCAAAAAGAAGTATTTTATAACATTAATACATTATTGAATCTGTAGTTGGCCAGTTGAACTGCAACCAATTCAAAACCATTTATGGGAGAAGAATTTATTCAGGAGCATTTAAAGTGGCTAAAATCATTTGTACAGGAAAAAGTATAAGAATTCAAAACCACAAGCCTTAGTAAAATCACAATGGTCAATATGTAAACAGTATGACAAATGATGAGGGATGAATTTAGATTGAGTATAGTTTAATTATATTTAAAGCCTGTTTGTTAGCAGTGGATGAAGGCATAGATGTTAAGGTACTGCCCAGCTTGCAGTATTTATTCATGGTTGTGCGCGAGATTACAGGTATCTGTGTTTGTGTGTGTGCGCGCGCGCGCGCGCGTGTGAGTGAGTGAGTAATATATCTGCAAAGTTGGTTAGCTCTGGGAACAGCATTTGTATCTTCAATAAACAAACATTAACGTCAGTTCTTATAATAAAAGCCAACGAGATGCACTATTTCTCAAATTTATTTTGGTAAAGAACTCTGCATGTTTTGGACGGATTTACTGTCCATCGTCAGGAGTCTTAATACTGTATTCACAGCAACAGGTATTTGTCATATAGTTATGTTGCCTGTCTGCTAGTAAGGTCAGCTAGCAGACAGGCAACATAACTAGTATGTCAAATACCTGTTGCTGTGAATACAATATTAAGACTCCTGATGAAGGACAGTAAATCTGTCCAAAACATGTAGAGTTCTTTACCAAATAAATTTGAGAAATAGTGCATCTTGTTGACTTTTATTATAAGAATATGTCACAATGCATGGTCCTCTGAATGTCAAATTAAGGTAAATGGAGAATTCATTCCTCTCTATTAGTCTACTTAAAATTGAAGTACACCTTTCTGTTTATGGACTTAAACATTTTTTTGATTTATATCTTTTGAAAGCCGTTCAAGTCTGCACAATGTGTCAGACATCCTTGTGATGGGTGGTTGCCTTATTTTGGAGTCTTTGGTTCTGTTTCACTGGTGTGAAAGCAACGGGTTGGGACCTCTTGGTGTCACTGGGATGTCTATGGGAGGACATGTAAGTGCTTTTTATCTTTCATGCATTCATGTTTGTGTGAATCCAGTGAGTGTGCTGAGAACAGCTGAGGTGACAGATGTTACAAATGTTAAGTATATTTCTTGCACTCCTCGCCAATCATGCCACGATACTTTCTTTTTGTAAAAAGTAATTGTGATTCAAGGTGCACAATGGTGGCAGTACATAGATAGGTACTGATATGTCACTTGATCTTGCAACTTATTTATTTTTGTATTAATTTTAACTTGGCTTCATATTGTAGAAATATATGTATCTTGAAAGCATTTGTTGTCAAATGATAATCTGGCACAGTTTATTTACAGATTTTACATAAAATTATACTGTTCACTTTGCACATCAGTGTGAGAAGCACCGTGCTTATCTAGGTCTTTTTACAATCAGTTCTCTTGCTTTTTCTCCTTCCGTTTTCTTATTTGCTGTATTTTCAGCAGTCCAAACACTTACCACAAACAGAACTGTCACTCTTACTTTAGTATCATAATTTAATGTGTTTTCAATACTGGATTCAGTAAGAATGAAACTTATTTTGTTGCCCTGTAGACCTGTATGGAAGTACTTGTTCCTGCTGTTTTGCCCCAATTACCACTAGGTTTGTTCGTGATTATGTGATTCTCAACTGTAAGCTTTCAAATCAGAAAAGAAATAGAAGCAAGGGAATTTACTACATGTCATGATCAGATGTGGCAGGTAGCTTGATTAGACTCTGATAATGGATGGCTTAGCAGCCACATTTCATTTTCAGTGTGAATAGTCTGAACGTGTAACTCTGGATACCACTGCTAAGCATGCCTCACTGCTTTTGATATACCAGGATGCAGGTTTCAAGGGTTAATATGTTTCTGAGCATCAGTTAGGCAACTATATGAATATTTCTGTATCCAGTGATGCATTTCCAAGATTCTTCCCAGTATTTATGACATGTCTGCAGTCTTTTGGCCTCTTCACATTACTGCAGGATACAAGAGTATTTTAAGTGGCTGAAACGTGGAGACTGATACTGGCGTAATTTATGGCAATTATGAAATTTTACATAGTCCTTATTATCTGTCAGCTGCATGATGGTGGGTACATTCAGTGTGAATTTTATGTATTTGTGAAGAAAGTGTTAAATTGGTGTTGTTATATTGGCTTGCTTTACAATGCAGATGGCTTCATTGGCAGCAACAAATTGGCCTAAACCCATTGTTCTTGTGCCATGTCTCTCATGGTCCTCTGCAACTCCAGTATTTACCCAGGTATGCCAGATAAATTCATAGATTTTACTTACAAAATTAAGTAATCCTTATGTGATGTTTGTGGAAATTTTTATCCATGATTTCCTCCTGTACTTGTCTGTTGTTCCTATTACCCTCCTTTCTGCACCTGTGCATGATTTTGATGATAGCAGAAGAGTACACAAATCCCAGGCACCTAGTCAGTTACCTAGGTGACTGAGATTTTACATTGGTGCCTCATACTGTCAGCATAATTATTGCATTTCTTTCTTTTTACATGCAGAAATGGATATCATTTCACATGCACTGAGCAGAAAGTGCCAGATAACAGCGAGGTTCACAGATCAGGCCAGAATTGTGGGTCCTCAATATTGAACTTGCTTCATGTCGCCGACTGGCGACTTAGAATTTGGAGGTGGATTCTAGATTTTTGGAAAAATTTGTGGACCCCTTGTGTTGCAGTAAGCGTAACTAGTGCTTGGGATATTGGCCATGTTGTTAGGCTTATTTGATTTCAGATGTAAAGGAGATGCACAGTTTCCTAATCTGCTGGGTTCATTAGAAAGAGCTAATGTCTTTTACTGGTCCACTGATGTGAGAAAGCGCTACTCTCAGTCACTGGTCCATTGATAGTGTTAGAAAAGCTGATCTGTCTTACCGGTCCATTGGTGGTGGTAGAAGAGATAGTCTGTATTACTGGTCCAGTGATTTGATGATGTTGGAAGAGCTGATCAATATTAGTGGTCCAGATAGTGTTAGAAAGAGCTGGTCTTTATTATTTGCCAGTGAGAGCATTAGGAAAATGTTGTCTTTGTGAGTGATTCTGTGATGGTGTTTAATTCTGGTCAGGTGGTAGTGTTAAAAATATGTGTGTATATATATATATATATATATATATATATATCTGAAACTGATACAGTGATAGTCTTAAAAAGAGCCAGTTTCTTTCACTAGATCTGTGATGGTGTTTGAAACAGCTAGCCTCATTTACTAGTCCATTGACGGAGATTGGCTGTTTCTAACAGGCCCACTAGATTACCATCTTATCTTCTCCTTTCTACCTAAATAAGAAAAGAGACCCTGTTTTCATACTGCTTAGAGGATGGAAAATGCCCAACACACTAGTTACGTTTATCCTCCTTGTCACGTATTGTTCTGGCCAGATATATGCAAGTGGCAATTAAAGTGGTGTACAGTCCCATAAAGTATGTGATCTGGTCAAATCTAAGCTGCTCACTTTAAGAATTTTAACATTCTGCCATGCAAAAGACTTTCATCAAGCTTGGGGCTTTAAATCTGTGCTGCACCGGTCACAAATATTGATATGTACAGTATGTATGATTTTAGATGAAGTTTACAGGCATTCTCTGACACGCTTTTTAAGTATTACAGCTTATGCGTTTTACAGTCAACACAGTGATCTGTAAACAAGTAATAATGCCAGACACAAGCCTCTTGATTACCACCTGTAGTTAGTGTTGAGCTGCAGACTGTGTCTTCTGTATTTCCCATTGCAGTGAACATATGGTCAGTATGACAGTGATGAAGAATATCACAATGAAACTGAGGCACCTGCAGTTCTTACCCTCTCCTTTGTATATCACTGACCACTTTTACCAGTGTGATAAATCTTCTTCCCTTAAGTTGCAGGCAGAAGATTGATCCTAAATTTTGGTACAGACACTCCCTGACTTACGCAGTTTTAAGTTACAGAGTTTCAGATATAACACAGTTTTGGTAAACAAATTGAAATGATAACATTTTTGAAATGCATGCTGGATGTTTCCTTGTAGAAATGAAAGTGCAGTGAGACAAATGTGGGGGAAGAATGCTGCTAGGTGTTGGCACAGATGACAGGGTAATCATGTTGCAGCAGCTTATGTTCCAGTATGATGGAGTTCGGATTTCAACTAGAGTCCTAAACACTCTTGTGTATACGTGTGTGTGTGTGTGTGTGTGTGTGTGTGTTTGTGTGCATGTGTGCATGCTTGTGCAAAATTCAACTTTCACCAGACCTTAGGGTGCTTAACTACTGTGTAAGTCAGGTAGTGCCTCTACTTACCGACACATTCATAGTCACCACTTTGAAAACCTCAGACCTCACTCGCTGACTTCAACTTTGCAGGCATTCAATTAACAGAATTTTGCTCTATCATATTTAGAATATTTCTCAATTTTTGGATAGGTGGCAGGAATTTGAGTTAACAATAAAAAAAGCCACACTGATTCCTCATTATTGTTAGTGCCTCAGCCATCCATCAGCTGTTACAGCTGAATAGAGCTGCTTCGATGTTTTCAGTTTACTTTTGTTTTAAATGTGTTTTAATGATTACTTTTGTCTGTCACAACACATTCACTACCCTTGTATTATCCGTCACTTATGAAAGAATAAGAGTCTCAGTCATTCAATACAACATTTACATATTAGGGTTTTGATAAAAATCACCAACTTGTGTACATGTTGTACAGTGTCTCTCATTTATCATGTCCTTGAGCATGGCAGCTGTCATATGATAGCCCATCAGTGCAGGCTTTATGTACAATAATGTTGCCATGCTCAGTGACATAAGTCAGACACTCTCTGCTGTAGTGTTTATGACTTGTGTTGATGATACTGTGTTACTTGTACTTTTAAAATTTACTGTATATGAAAAATTACCTTTATTTATTAATTATTGAGTTGTAGAACTGTAATTTGTATGTGTTGTTCCAGGGAGTCATGAGTAACTCTATAAACTGGCAGCTTTTGGGCTCTCAGTATTTTTCTGATGATGTTTACCGGGAAGAATTCTGGAAGTTTGTTCGAGTTGATAAGGTGATTCTTCAAGTATTATATCGAGAATTCAGATGAGGAAGAGGTGTAGCAACATGATATGAGTACAGTGGTTGTTTCAGCCATGATCACTCCATAATTTTCTAGCATGATGACAAATCATTTGTAGTCAACAGACAGTTTGTTATGACTGCAGTCATGCTTTAAAGTTCTATTTTCTCAGTTTTCTTTGTCTTGAGGTCTGAATTCCATTATCTTGCAGAGGGGAAAATGTTCCTAGTCAAATTCTTCATAGGATAAAAGACATAAAAGAGTGAATAAATTTAACATATTTCACATAACTTCAGCATATTGACAGATGCTACAGGATATTTGTGTTGAGAAAATTCATGATGTTACATAACGTAAACCTATACTTTTTTTCTCTGCTTAGTTTTGTAGTGATACCTGATGATGTTCTCTGTGGCCAGAACATGTTATACATACTATGTATAAATAATATTGAACTAAATAAGTGTATTATGATGGATATACGTGTATATGTGTAATACCTTCCTCAATAAAGGAAGTGCATTTCAAGGTAGACATGTGAATGCCAACAAGAATGACTTCTTGAAACCTGGTGTATGTTAAAGCTTGACAAAAGTGGCATGCCATGGGTTCAGTTTATGACCAAAAGGTAGAGTCCAAGAATCCAAAAGGAATGTGAAAAACACAAATATACAAACACACACACATACATTAAGGTGTGGTTAGAGATCATTTTCCATAAACTTTTAAGATGTGTGCCATAAGAAACTAGACCTATGTTCACAACCACAAGACTAATAAAACTTTGCCCATGTACTAAAATAATGGTTTGAGTTCATGGTTATAGCAGTTCCCAAAGTGTATATTCAGTCAGTATGAGTGCATTTATCGGCATGACACTGCGCACAAGTCCATGGTTGCTGTACTGTGCAGTTATTGAGAACGGTATTGTCGGCAAAGAACTGTGGTCTACATTCTGTGATCTTAGATGCTGTCCTTTTTATGTATGAGGAACCTGAAGGGAAAAGTGTACTTGAATAACTCTTGTAGTAGTCAAGCTCTCCGGTGAAATAACACTAGTTACTGCTTAACTTTTGGAGGCTAAAGTTATTTATTAAACATGTTCATATGCTGCAAGGGGGTCATTTACAGCATGTCTATCAAGTATGAAGAGTTTTTATTGCACTTTACAGTGATCAGTTACAAAGTGCTTTGTAAGTAGAGACTGATGAGGCAGACATCATGCTTGTAATTGAAAGCTTTGTGCTGTATCCTGTGCATTTTTAAAGTAAAATACCCTGGCACTATTGTAATCAGCTCATTTCCGTCAGTTGAACACTCTATTGATGGACAGACGGATTGGTCTGTGCATACTGACTAATGAAATGTCTTGCAGCCAAGGTGAAGTGTGTGGAGTTCAGACAATAGTGCAGTTTGTAGCAAGAACAATAAGAAAGGATAGGAAACTCAGATTCTGTTACAGAACATATATGACTACAATAATCAGGAATGAAAGTTTAAAGAATCCAAACTTCATGGATTGTTGAACTCACCAGCCAATCATAAAAGAACAAAAATTGCCATTAAGATGTAGTTGATTTATTAGTTTTAATTTAAATTTAGTTTCTTGAGTTGTAATTGTTTCAGAATGAAACTTTAATATGAACACAAGCTTTATATTTTTTAATTACATCTTTTGTATTCAGTTGTGTCAAAGGTAAGAATTTAATTTTTCCTTAAATTCGCATATGTTGTTATTTCTTGATTTCTGAATTTTGCATAAAGCTTTAAAATCAGTTGTTTTGTGCCACATTGAAATGTTATGTTTTGTTAGTTGGGTAGGTAGCGGGTACAGTGACTAACACTTGTCATATTCATCCATTGAACAGTGACTCTGCTTTCTGTAAACAGAAGTAATGTGTATTTTAACATTAGAAGCCATACCAGTATGTCATTATTCTGTGTCAAATATGTATTTATTATAGATTGTGCACCTTGTTGCATGCCTTCCATAACTGAATTATGGAAGTTACAAATATCGACAAGCTAAAAAGTCACAAATCGCCAGGTATTGGTCAAATACCGGCAGAACTGATTAAAGCAGGGGGTAAAACAATTTGCTTGGAGATTCATAAACTTATTACTTCTATTTGGAAGAAGGAGAAACTGCCTGAAGAGTGGAAGGAGTCGATCATAGTAGTTATTTATAAGAAGGGATAAAACAGATTGTAATAATTATAGGGGCATATCACTTTTGCCAACCACTTACAAAATTTTATCCAACATCCTGCTGGCAAGATTAATTCCATATGCGAAGGAAATTATCTGGGATCATCAATGTGGCTTTCGACACAACAGGTCAACTATTGATCATATATTCTGCATTCGCCAAATACTTGAGAAAAAATTGGAATACAATGAAGTTCATCAGCTCTTTATAGAGTTCAAGAAAGCTTATGATTCAGTTAGGAGGGAGGTCTTATATAAGATTCTCATTGAGTTTGGTATCCCTAGGAAACTTGTAAGGTTAATAAAGATGAGTCTGACTGAAACATATAGCAGAGTC
>Ga0123357_10006296_pt1 | contig 14436 bp, 13 predicted proteins | sample TergutEmb28metaG_FD_89873 | JGI IMG/M metagenome (GOLD analysis project Ga0123357, IMG submission 89873) | Embiratermes neotenicus P4 segment gut microbial communities from Petit-Saut dam, French Guiana - Emb289 P4 | ecosystem: Host-associated > Arthropoda: Insects > Digestive system > Gut ...
AAGGGACTACAGTAGGGGTGGGCCCCTAGCACCCTGTCCGGGGAGGGCAAAATGCCAAAACCGGGCGGGACACCGGGAAAGCGGGGGGGTTCGCGGATCTCACCGCCCCCCCCCCCCCCAAACCACTGTACTGACTGACCAAGACACTGGCCCGTTTGGCGAAGCGTAATGTGAATAAAACGTGAGTTTACTGCAAGCTATTTTATTAATTCCAAGGCTAAGGTTAACCTGATTTCTGTTTAAATGCAGTAGAAATCCACTTATCCGGATCTGTTTGGCCCTTCGGGTAAATCTGTCGAGAATTCTATAAAAGTAACTGGCCTTGAAACAATCGGTTATCGGATCAAGAACAGTACAGTTTTGTGGCTTCTAGAACCTCATATCAGGCGTGGTCTAAAGTATTACATGCAGGTACACACTGCAAATACTAACAGCCGAAGGGGTTCCCAAATTAGACAAGGGATTCCCAAAGTCACTGTCAGCGGTGAAAGTTGATGGTCATCACCCGAATTCCGGCCCCCTCCTCCCCAACGCTTTTGTTTACCGCATGTCACGTGGCCTCTGAGAGCACTAATAGACTGTAAAGGGAAAACCCGCTGCACAAACTTCTCTTGACTGATGATGAAGACAGTGTCATGGAGTACTAACGAAATGACCTAAAGGAATGTGCTTACATAGCTGCACTCGCTTGGAACGACGTAAAAACCATAACAATGAAGACAGCCTGGCGGAAAATCAAAGTGGTTTCAGAAAGTGAAGCCAATACACAATCAGGGGAACCGAACGAGGGAGAACTGGTGAAAATTCTCTCTAAAATTCCTGGTCCATCGCACGGCGGAGCCGAAGACGTGGATGACTAGATTAAACTGTGATCGTGACGATATCGTGACCGATGACGAGATTGTGGACACTTTAGGAGGTGAGGAAGTGAATGCAGACGACAACGAAGATGACGTTGATGAAGAAGTGGGAAAAGTTCCTTCACACGGCGATACTTTTCAAGCTATGGCCTGGAGAGTTCGGCAGGAGGAATGCGACCCAATGCAGCTGCTTCAGGTGAAACGAATTCGTGACTTGGCTGCAAGGAAACGTGCTTCGGCAACGAAGTAGCAAACTATCCTTCACGTAATCAAGTAATTCTGTAAAACAGTTCCTTACTCTAATTGTACTACATCTTTTTAAGGATTACATTTTTCCCCCAACTGTCAATTCCTTAGAGGGAATTGTGTATTAATATTTTATTTGTACGTAAATACACAAGTAACCCAAAACGGCCGTATGTAGAAATTTCTTTTTGCACTTCAAACTGCCAACGTAGCCTATTTTCAAATAAAAATACAATTATCCGGATGGCTCGCCGTCCCAATTAATCCGGATAAGCGGAGTTCTATTCTATTCAGTTCGTATGGCGCATAAAACATACAATTTGTGAGTGTTAAACCTGGTGGTACGTAGAGCAAACATTTCCGTAATTATTCTCCGATCAACGTGGCGTATGGTCCTGCACCAACACGCGCTTGGATATCGGGTTCGACTACCCTCGATAAACGCCTGTTGGCGGAGGCGCACGTGTGTGTGTGTGTGTGTGTGTGTGTGTGTGTGTGTGCGCGCGCGTGTGTGTGGAGCTTCCCGTCATCCTTTGTAGGTCACAGGCCGATCTCCCGCCCACGGTGTCCAAAGGAATGTCTAAAACTGTCACACTTAGAATTCATTCTGAGTCAGAATCTACAACAGGGTTTTAATGCCTGACAAAACATGATGTCTTTGGCGAAGTAATGGAGCGCACTCTTTTACAGAAAGGAGTACAGACAAGGTGAAGGAGACAAGAAACGCGTGTGATTATGCACTGGTCCGTCGTAACGACGCCTATGGGTGTACGCTGAAAAAGGGTGCCTTCTACTGCAGCTCCTGGTATATGGGTCAAACAGCATTAGGATAACTTAAACTAGCAGGGGAAAAAAGCTAATTTCCTAACGGTAACTAAGTCGGCACATGATCTTACACACCCGTCAAAAAGTGTTACGAATTCTGCGACTTACGATGTATGGGCACAGGCAGAAATAACTAACCGACCGACCAACCAACCAACTCCATGCAGCAGAGTCCTTCCTGAGACTCTGAGAGTTCCTCAGCTAGTTACGACATTCCCCGCATTTTGTGTAACCCGAAGGTTCATCACCGCATTCACAAGCGCCCGCCACCTATCCCAATCCCGAGTCAGATCAAACCAGGCCATGCCCCCATCCCACTTCTTGGAGATACATTTTAATATTACCCTTCCATCTACGCTTACGTCTTCCAAGTGGTCTATTTCCCTCAGGCACCCCTACCAAAAAACCCTGTATACAGCCGTTACAGCCGCTAATTCTCCCGAATGGCATGGGCAACCCTGGAAGTTATCACCTTGATCGCTACAATTACTGTGCAATATGCACTCTTGCGTCAAACATTCCTTTTCTCGATTATACATGTGAATTTCTCCGTCCTTGAGGCTGCATGAAGGATCAAGGGCATACTCCCCCCCCTACAGCAATACCGCGAAGAGTCGTGAACTTCAAGCACGGCCTGTGCCGAATGTACAGTGTAATCAACAATATCCTGCTTACTCATGTAATGGATAAATTGCTATACAAATGGGATACTTCGTGTTACACGAGAGCACAACACACTACACACGGTATGCTGCTGAAAACCTAAAACACAGTAGTACAAACCTAAACCGTGATCAATACAAACACTCGTTCCATATTTTAACCAACAAAATGCACCAATTAAAAACAATAAAACACACTTAATACTAGCTACCAACTACTATATGTTTTGGCACCAAGGTGCTCTCTTCAGGGAGTTTATTAAAACAAGGATGGTAAGTCCAGCACATACTTCAGGTGCCAGTCCCCCTCATTGCCATTAAATAAATTAAAAGTTTTAATATGTTAAAATTCTAGATTACACATGTTAACAAGCACAAGTCCATATTGCTGTAATAACACCACACAGCAATGAGCTTCTTCTGTTACATGTTCATAGTTGTTTATATTTTATGGGTCATTTACACTAACACCTGTACCAACATATGATCCAAAGGGATCTCATCCTGTAAAATTCAATTAGTGTGTATACATGCAAATAACAGTAGAATGGGAAGTGATGTATTATACTAAGCAATATATATTGGAGTAGGTATCGGCTGAAGCATACCACGTATATCATGTCAGGGTATATATTATACTGAACAAGTGTTTGTGGTATTGCTCAGGTGCAGTGTACAATCTGCGCTCCACCTAAGCAACACCCAGTACAATGTACATTTGCTGGTTAAAATACAGAATGCAGGACAAAGCACAGTATGAATAACATAAAATTTACAACACACTAAATTTCATATTTATAGCTCTATACAGTTTAATTGGGAACAACTTCAACACATCAAAATTCTATTCCAGAAGAAATTAAGAGCAGATTGAGGTCAGGAAATGCTTGCTATCATTCGGTGCAGAATCTTTTGTCTTCCAGGTTGCTATCCAAAAATTTAAAGATTAAGATATATAGAACTATAATTTTGCTGGTTGTTTTGTATGGGTGTGAAACTCGGTAGCTGACATTGTGGAAGGAAAGGAAGCTGAGGGTGTTTGAGAATATGGTGTTGGGGAGAATATTTGGGCCTAGGAGGAACGAGGTAAACGGGGAATGGAGGAGATTGCATAACGAGGAGCTAAATGATTTGTACTCCTCACACAATATTGTGCAGGTGATAAAATCTAGAAGAATGAGATGGGTTGGGCATGTGGCACGTATGGGTGAGGAGAGGGGGGCATATAGGGTTTTGGTGGGGAAACCGGAGGGAAAGAACCACCGGGGAGACCTAGATGTAGATGGGTGGATAATATTTGGATGGATCTCCATGAGGTGGGATGTGGGTATATGGACTGGATTGGGCTGGCCCAGGATAGAGACAGGTGGTGGACGATTGTGAGTGCAGTAATGAACCTTCGGGTTCCGTGAAATGCGGGGAATTTCTTGACTAGCTGCAAACCAGTTAGCTTCTCAAGAAGGACTCTGCATCATGGAGTAAGTAAGTAAGTATGCTCTATACATTTTGGAGCCATGGATGGTAAGAAGTGCCATCTAAGAGCCCCTGTACTTGGATATTACCAAATATACTCTACTTTGATTTGCGGCTGACCTCAGGTCACAAGGAAACAACCACGGCACAAAATGTTGGAACTAATTTTCTCAAAACTGGTGTGCATATGTGTGTGTGAAACTGATCTACATGAATATACAGGATTGTGGAACTATGTTAACCACTGACACACGGCACTCAGCGCTGTCTGCTGATAGGATTGCACTGTGTTGGGCCAGGGGTGAGATGGCAGGAATTAACACAAAATAAATTTTGTTCACTTCAATATGTCGAACGATTTAATCCCGTGTTCCTACGAATCTCATTTGCATTGCTAGTGAGTCTACAAACATGGAAATGTGTTAATTAGAAGCTTCCATTTTGAGAAAGTAAAGATCGTGGCACTATTGAGAGATGATGTGTGTATTTTTCCCAATTATTTATATATACTAGGCAGGGCTACAAAATATTAAGTTATATCCCCTCCACACTTTTACAACAACACCGCGTGCAAGAAATCAAGCGTGGATCCAAACTGACCTAAACTTTACACTGATCCACGATTCACGATCCACTTGATTCCTCAATTACACTGTTTTTAAAAAAGGACTGACCTAACGTCTATGGGTGGGATCTTCATTCTTCTGGGCTGTTGCTCTGAGCAGCTTAGATGATTTATTACTGATGTTTTGCGACAGCGTATTGGTCCTATCTTGAACGGCCAACACGAAGGTCAATACTGACCCTTGCAGATGGGACCCACATGTTGTGCCGAAAAGTCAGTAACAAACCAACCTAGGCAGCACAACTCAGAAAAGCAAAGAGCTCAACCGTACTGCAGCAAAAGTCTGAAATTTCTAACATGTATGGGTGTTAATAACATTTCCATTTTATTGCTAGTGGGACCTGTTTCATTTTTCTGGACCATCAAGGAATACATCTGCACTACTTTCAGTAGAAATAATTAAGTTTACAATAATGTATTAACACTAGTTTACATTTTGTTTTACATGTTATGTGTTATGACTTTCTAATATATACTTTATTTTTATCTTATTTTAACTTTATTTCTATTGCTACTATCAATCTATACATGCAGTCAATATTCAAATGCAGTGTATTAGAGAATATGCTTCTCATAAAATCTAACAAAGTATACTAAAATATTTATTAAAAATAGTTGTGATTTGCATTCATTGTACACAAGGTCTAAGCTTCAAAGATCAAACATTCCATACTTCATACATACCCATCCGAACTTTTAATACAGCGAAACTTACTAGTTATGTTTTCGTTACATTATGTGGCGTTTTGGTAGTATTCATCATGTTCAATGCGTACGACTGCGAAGTGTAGATGAACTTTGGTTTTATGGGGTCTGTATTTCTCGTTCTGCTGGAGGTGTGTGTGTGTGTGTGTGTGTGTGTGTGTGTGTGCTCTGACGACGAAACACGAACACATACCCAAATTGCATGCCGGCCGGCTTCTACAGAACATACACACGCCCAACTGTAACCTATATAATATTTTCAGCTTTTCTTACGATCTAATGCTCTCGTCAATATGTCGATCCCATACACTATATAAGAAGCAATATGTGGTAGCACAGTTACATGAAATCGATGTCGGGTGGTTTATAAAAAATAAGAAGCAAATTAAAATACAGTAATACATTTTTCTTACCGTCATGTTATGTTCCACCAAGTATTCGTACGAACACATTGTGTAAACGATGTATGCACGTAAAATCTCCCACGTAGTCTTGCTCTTAAATGCAGCGACATTATCTTCGAAGGTGAGATCCAGCGGGTCGCGAGGGTGCTGTTGGGACGATTTACCTTCGACTTCTGTGTCATAACCGATAGCACTCGCGGCGTGTGTTGATTTCAGTACACCGCAGCCAACGGACGCAGGTGGGATTGAAAATTTTCCACGTGCTGAATTTACTCCTTGCTGACTGAGGCAAAAACCGCTAATACCGAACTTACGATATACATTGCACCTGATTACGGCCCTCAAAAACGCCATTACTTTGTCACCAGAAATTTGATTAAAAGTGTTCTTCCGTTTAATGCAAAGACGTATTTGTTTTTTCTATCAACTGTGTCAATAACGTGACGTAAAGATCAACCTTTGTTCCTCCGTAATCAACACTCCCTTCGGACGTAACTGCTTGCGATACAAAAAGTTAGCGGAGATCAACCTTAACGACAAACTTTTGCTTACAGTTATCCCATCTAGTCTATTACTTTTAAGAGGAGTCTTTCCCATGGTCAACAGCGATGTCCCATAATGAATAAAAGTCACAAATATTTCATAAATATTTAATTAATACAACTAAACTTGCTAAATAATACGCTGTTTTAGTTTACGAGTTGTAAATATATATTCACTTTGGCACTGAAAATTTTCATCAGCGTATGTGACGTCACTGAACATGAGTGGTGCAGCTTTGGAGGTGTGTCCCACTTTACACGTTTTCATTGGCTGTTTGAGTCATGACTTGATGTTTCGGATCATGGATCTTCTCTTGCTGCAGTTTGGGAGTGTATTTTGAAGATTCTTAGATTCTGTCTTGCCTGAGTTACGAATACATAATTCTTAGTTTCTGTGCGTGTAATTTTTAGTAAGTTACGATATGTATTGCATATTGCCGAGGACGCTGTTTTCTGAAAAGTATAATAAAATCTCCGCGAGGAATAATATAACCTAAAATTATTGCTACATTATTTAAAAATAGCTGGTTAAAAAACGGTTACTCACGTATACATTTTAGGGATAATTCATGAAAATGTTTTCCATCCTTTCAAGAGATTAATTTTAGAGTTATTACGTATACGAACTCCAGTCCGATGAACTTAGTCCACGTGACTGTGACGGTCCAGGACATTATTTGGGATGAATTCCTGATTTCTCAAGATAACATATTATTTATAACATCTAAGAGCCTGAGTAGTAAAGGTGAACTACAGGAAGGCATTAAAGCTGATGAATTAATTGTGTCAAACAATAAAGCTGCTGCTCTAATTTCGTCATGCATTAATAAAAATCAACACATTTATGGATCAGAGACCACCAAAAATGTAAACAAATTAAGTATATCTTCCTTCGACGAAGGAGGTATTGTTACCTTGCGGAAATTGGAGCTCAGGAAACCAAAATGTGTACAAAAGCTATACATCAATGGATATCTTCTATCCTTATTTGTGAAAGCGTTACAACAATCTGCATTATACAGAAGAAGTGTTATAACTAATTTCAAGGAGTGCTTAAAAAAGAAGGGGAAGATGTCACAACGAAACGGGATCATGGAATTCAGAATGACGTTGGTGTTTCCTCATAAGCAAGTTATTGACTTTGCATGGTATGTTGAGTCATATTGTTTTCTTCATGTTTTATCCCACTTAATTTTTTGTTTATAGGAAAACAATATTATATACACTGAGAGGTAATTTATGACCAGGGTTACTACAGAATTCGTCTTTTCTCTAATTTCCATGTATTGAATACTGAATGATTTTCCCTGTGGTTTTAATGTGGTTAATGTGAAGTTGGCCTGTTGCCTGAATTTAATTTCGAAACTTCAAACAAGTGGAGCTTTGTCATCAATACCCCTTCATGATGGGGTGCTTGGATGTTATTTTCCTGAACACAAATTTGAAATAAATTACATACAAATGTTCTGCTACATATCACACCATAGGGTGATCCGCCAACACAGTGGGGCCATAAGTGGCATTCTGCGTGTCCATCTAGATTTCCCACAGATAGACCATTTGATACTGCTTGCTTCCTTGGTCATACCTGAACCACATGGTTTTCACGTGTAAACGAATCTGTAGTGGATAAGATTTGACATCTATGATACCCATGCAATACTGGGATCGGTCTGTAAGCCATTTCCAGGCACAATAAGCATAGCAGTAAACACAGATTTTTAAGTGTGCACTTTCAATTGCTGTGATTATATACCACTGGTGGTAGGTGAATGAGTAAGGATCATTTGTGAAATAATACTGATGGGAAAAATTAAGTCCTCCAAATCCCATGCCAGTGCCACTTTTCTCACCATGTATCTGACATAGGCTGGCCTGGGACTGAACCCAGGTCTGTGTGGTAAGACAGCAGCAACTAAATGCCTGAGCCATGACACAGCCAACAAATACGGTTACTTTGTGATGAACTATGTCAGTATTAAGCTGAGAAACAGGAGGCATGAAAAATAAATTTCTTCACTGTTTGAAATATACTAAAATTAATTATAGGTTTTTAGTATTGTAAATGAACTTGGAAATGAGACAGATATTTTACTTCAAATGTTCAGAATGCACAAACTCTGTTTATTACATGCATGTCACAGGACATCCATAATTGTTCCTACATTACCTGTATACTCTTCCAGGAATGAGCGACTTGAAAGGCTAGTAATAGAGAGAAGGGAGTTGGAAAATGCTATGTCATGGTTGTCGACTTTGGGTGGTGCTTTCTCAGCACTGGGAGAGGAAATCGTACACTGTGTAAGTATGCCTCATGAACTCTATTTTGTAAATGCTAGAGGTGGGGGGGGGGGAAAGAAATACCATACAAAGTTGAAATCTCATTGGAAGAGACCGTTTGGGGGACCTAAGTGGATACAAGAAAATAATATTAAAACAGATTTTAGAGAAATAGGTTGTGAGGGTTTGAATTATTAAATGTGATGGCTAATTAATAAGCATTCCTGCTTCATGTTGAGAATATCCTAGCTGTAAGTGTTCATTCTGTTTCCTGCTCATTGCCACGAGTATTGTTAGTGATCGAGGATGTCCACTATCTCTCACATCTCTTTAACAATGCGGGGCACCAGGTATTGGGCCTTGCACGGGTGTTGACAGTTGTTATCTGTAAGGGTGTTACTGGTGGAGGCTTCAGAAGTTCTACCAGGCCAAGGAACAGTCACATTGGTGATAAAAGGAACTTGTTCAGAGCCCTGAGAACAAATGCTAACCTCACTGTCCTCCTGGATGACAAGGAAAACACAACAGTGGTGCTCAGTGCTATCAATTACAATCAGATGATTGGTGCCGTCCTAGAAGACCCAACCTAGGATCTGACTGAAACTGTTGAACTTAAGATCACTCTTCTCCCTCAAGATATCCTTACTTGTGAGATTGGCCAACAGCAGTGTCCACACGTTTCAAGTTCTTGAAGGTTTTATGGACCTCCTAAAATTCATAAGGAACAACCCTCCCTGAGGGCTTCCATGCTTAGCTCCCACTCATGGTGAAATAAATACTTCTATTGAGTGTGTTGACATGGTGGATTCTCTGCAGAATAGATCTGAGGACACCATGTTAACTCAGACATGGTCTTGCTCTTCAGTAAAAGTGCCAATTTGGAAGGTGTTAAACCTCCTGGGTTAACACTTTGAGGACTTAATGGCACTGTTATGCCACATGCTGACCTCGTCTTTCTTCATCTTTGGTGGTCACTTTTGTGAGCAGGCAGATGGTGTGGTGATGAAATTGCTGTTGTCGACAGTGTAGGAACTTCTACATGGAGGATTTGAGGAAAGTGCTGGGTCAAGCAACCCATAAGCCTCCTACTGGTTTTGTTACGTGGATGACAAATATGCGATCTGGCTTCATGGGCCAGAAGGGGTGGCTTCTTGGACCGACTGAATAGTGTCCACCAAACATTCAATTCACCACGGAGACAAACAGCCATGTTCCGTCCGTGGATGTTTACAGGAGATCTGATGGCTCACTGGGTGACATTGTTTATCAGAAATACACCCACGTGAACCTCTACCTCAGCTGTGGCCCACACCACCATCCTCCCAACAAATAACCTGGGTACATAGAGCTGTGTGACTGAAAGAGTGTTCACAATAAGTTGCAGTTCCACATGAACATTTCTGGGGAGAATGTATACAACCAGAGTCCGATTGCTCACATCCATGCTTTCTAGCCACTTTTGGTCTGCCACCCAGGGAAGATCACCGGCTTCCTTTAGCCTGTAAAGGATGACCCCAGCCCAAGAACTGTTTAGGTGTGTATGGCATTTACTTCGAATGTCATGAGGTCTATAATGTGCAAATTGTTCATTGACAGTAGAGTGAAAGAATACCACTGCCACATTTGCCTCAGACAGCCGGATATGTCGTCAGTGTCAGAGCAATGCATCACATCACAACTCCATAACACCAAAATACTTGACAATAATTCTATTTACACTAATCAGATCATCAGGGAGGCAACTGAGATTCAGCCTCACACATCACTGACAGGACGATGGCCTTGTCGAGGTTACAGGCAGTCAGATTGCCTCTGTAGGAGTGGAAGGAGCCTCCCCTTGATGAGAAGCAGCCCCTGAACGTAACAGTATATGACTGGTAATGTTTGAGAAACAGACACATCCATGATCTCTCCCTTCCCTGGCATTTCTACAACTTCCCAACTCCACGCACCCTCACTTTAATTGCTGTCCCTACATGCCCATTAAATTCCTGCATCCATCAGTTCATTTAGTACCTCACACCTGACAAATGGTTAATTCCCAACGTTTTTGTGCCTGTCCCACCTACATCCCTGCCCAGTAGTGTCACCATTCTCATTGTCCTTCCATCCTAGCAGTCCATGTGGCTACTCATCTTGGACATCTGTGCCCTGAATATTGAGGAAGCCTGCTCCTCGAAAACATCTTAACTACCAAAACAGCATAGCTTTACAGAAGACTTTGATGTTCAAGGAGATGCATCTTCATCACCATTATTTCAGAATACATGATTAGGCAGGTCCAAGAAAACCTGGAGGGACTGGAATTGAATGGAACCTATCCGCTTCTGGTCTGTGCTTATGATATTCATTTAATAAGCGGACACAAACACCACAAACAGAAACAGGTAAGCTCTGTCAGATGTTAGTAATGACTGCAGGCTAGAAGTAAATGCAGAGAAAACTATGTACTGTACATTTCACTAATTCAGTGCAGGATAAAATGGTAATGTTAGGACATAATGTGGGGCAAGGATAGCACAGTCATTATACTCACTCTGCTGCAGACTTGAAGATCTGGGGTTCAAATCTTGGCAGGGGTAAAGGACTTATCTTTCTCCAAGATGTCCAGACTAGCTCTAGGGCCGACCCAGCCTTCTGCTCAGTGGGTACTGGTGTTTGCCTGGGGGTGAAGGGGCCAGGTTGTTGAATTTACCGCTCATTTCCATCCAGTGCAGAGTTTAAGAATGGGTGGAGCTATAACTTTACTCCCCTAAATGCCTTTGTGGTGTGAGCCGGGGCCAATTTACCTTTTTAAGTACATATACATAATTTTAAAATGTGGCAGAGGTCAACTATATTGGAACAGCAACAACTGAAAAGTGCATTCACTAAGATATTTAGAGCAAATTAAAGTTGGGGAATGCTTGCAACAATTCTGTTCAGAACGTTTTACCTTCCCGTCTGCTACCTAAAAACACTTGAGATTAATGAAGATACACGAAACTATAAATTTACCGTCATTAGAATAAGAGTGTTTAAGAACAGGATGCAAAGGAGAATATTTGGGCCTAAGAGAGATGAAATAACAGGATTGAGAAAACTGAAAAATGAAGGGCATCATGAATTCTTGCTATTCAGCATTTAGTAGACTCATAAAATGAAGGAGGATGAGAAGTGACAGGACATGCATCAAAGAAACAAGCATTGTTTACAAAATTTTCATTAGCAATCCTGAAAAGAAGATATCACTTGGAAGACCTAGGCATAGACAGGTGAATATTCAAGTAGCTCATAAAGATTGGTGGATGTGAACTGCATTCAGCTCTCTCAGGACAGGAATAAGTGGTATGCTCTTGTGAACAGTGTCAGAGTCCTCTGTGTTCCATACAAGCTGAGTGTTGTCTGAGTGACTACTAGCTTGGGAGGGACAGCCTGCTGCAAGAGTTAGTTCGTAATTAATAATATGCCTAGTGACACAATGTGTATAAATCACAGTGTATAAAACTCTGAAGCAGAAGCATCTTAAATCATGTATGTTTGCATAAGACAGTGATTATGGTCCTGGTATGTCATGAACACAATCACATTACATCTTAGCAAGTCTCATTTTTGGAATCCTGTTGGTTGCAGGCAGAGATTGCTGGTCGCATTTCAGTTCAACAATTCAGAATTGCATTACATCTTGGAGACCCAATGACTGTGGCTCGATGTAAACTGTATTTAGCCCTCAGTTTAGTACAGACAGGACGTTTGGCGTCCGCACGCTGTATTGTTGAGCAGCAGTATCGTCTGGCACGTTCAGCCCCAGTTCTGGATACACGGCTCATTTCCATGTGCCTTGGAATATGGGCTAAGCTGAAGTACGATTATCACAAGAGGAGAAAACAGAGAATGAAAGAAGAGACAAGACCACTACAAGCAAACTCTGCCAGCACTATCTATTAATGATGTTGCAGCATCCTGCCAGCCATCTCTTGGCAACATGCAAATGAGCATCAGACATACAGCTAGCAATATTTTGCCTCCACCAAGTAATTTCTGAGAGGGAAAAGTAACGTGTTTTACCAACTAAACAGATGTTACTTCTTACATACAGTATAGGGCTCTGTGAAAATATGAATTTGAGTTTTCATGACAGCGAAGATTCATGCTGTGGGCTTCTTGGTTAAGACACCATTTAGTCTGCTAGATGGATACCCAACTGTCAAGACTACTCACATGACCAGAATGTGAACTGGGGCAGCAGGTTAGCAGAGAATCCTGAGTCATACTTTTCCCAAGCATTGTTCATAACTTGACAAAATTATTTCTAACTGTTATTGCTGTCCTTAACCTTTTAGCGCCGAACATCAACTAAAGTGGACGAGCAGTGGCCCCTTTAAATAGCCGAACGGCCACTAAAGTGGCCGCGCAGTGAGCCCTTTAAATAGCCAAATGGCCACTAAATTCCGGCGTAAAAGGTTAAGAAACTTCCAGTGCACTTTCTGAGGTACAGTATGCTGCAACTTATGACAGGAGGATGTGCATTATGTTATAATAAAAGCTACAACAGAATATGTATTTGTGTTATTTATTATTTAATTTTATGTAACAGTAGTACTGGAGACACTTGCAAAATTCATGTTGCTTGAAAAACTGAAGTATGTTAAAAACTGGGAAGTTCATCACAAATCAAGAATTTGACAAATGTTACATTATGTGAGACTGTGAAACACAGAAACCAGAACTTGATCACAAAATATGTCCTGAAAAGTTCATATATTTCTACATCCTTGTAAAATTCCTCTACCAAGTGGCAAGATTTATCCTTTTCTAAACACGTGCCATGTTCACCATTTGCATATCCTGGAGGTAACAGACAGTGTGAGGATCAGATGTTCACTCTACCATTCCATTTTGTATCACAATAAACTTGAAGAAGTTATCCTCAGCCACCATAATAGAGGCCAATTAACAAAGAGAAGTTGGTGAAACTGTTTGTGTGTATCTGTTCATACAACCATGTGAAAGCCACTGTAACAAACAAGCTTCTGGGGTGATCTGTCATGATCCCTCTCCAACACCACCAACTGCCTCATATGGTCTCCAGCTACATATAATGTATCACTGTGCAAGTTTTCCCATTGGGTCCCAAGCTGGGAGGACAATGGGTTTCATTGTAAAAACTTCCATTGTTTCTTGTGGCACAAACTTTTTATCCACCACAACCTCAAATACAAATTCCAAGAACCAATCACGGCTTATTACCAGGTAGCCTTTCTCTCCAAATTCATCACCCCATGAATTCTCCACCTGAAACTTGGTTGGATTTCCTGCTTCCTGAAAACCAGTGAAACTGTAATTCATTAATGGCACAAGATGTAACATCTTATTCAGAATAAACACTGATTTGATAATAAATTTGTGATGGATGAAGTGGCACTTGAGAAATTATTTCTCAGTTTCTTAAGTTTTCTCCCGCTAGTCGTCATTCCCCCACCACTCCACACTCACCTGTCATTGCCACCTAAGGTATGTAATGGCCTTCACTAGGTAATACACATTTATAATGTGGAATAAGAAACCAACTAGATGTCACTATTATATTTATTTCTCCTTTATAAGTTGCCCAACATGTTTCGGGCTACCTTGTGTCCATTGGGGAGTATGTAGCACGTTGTGCTACGTACTCCCCAATGGACACACAACCAGCCAACCGGATCTGACCGTCTACACAGCCACGGCACTACACCACACGTGGCAAAAATACCACTAAGTCGTCAGCTCCTGAGGATGGGCACAAGGTAGCCCGAAACATGTTGAGCAACTTATAAAGGAGAAATAAATATAATA
>Ga0123357_10006297_pt1 | contig 14436 bp, 7 predicted proteins | sample TergutEmb28metaG_FD_89873 | JGI IMG/M metagenome (GOLD analysis project Ga0123357, IMG submission 89873) | Embiratermes neotenicus P4 segment gut microbial communities from Petit-Saut dam, French Guiana - Emb289 P4 | ecosystem: Host-associated > Arthropoda: Insects > Digestive system > Gut ...
ACTCCGTGGCTTTAGTCCGCGAGCGAACCATACCGACAGAGCGGCCGCCGCCGGTAGGCGAAGTTAGTGCCAACTTTTGCGGATAGAGGGGTGTCACGTGGTTAGCGCAACGGGGCCCCACGGTCGTTAATCTCTGTTTTCTGAACCTGGAGCCGCTACATTTTTTATTCAAGTAGCTCCTCAGTTTGACCTCATGAGGCTGAGTGGACCCCGTTCCAGACCCACTACTACTCAGAAAATCTGGTAGCGCTGGGGATCGAACCCGAAACCCAGAAACTCTGACCACTAGACCACAGAGGCGGTCCCCTGGAACTATACTACAAGCAGTTTTTGTCAGGGGACACAAATCTTTGGCGCCGGTAGCCCGGGCGTCTAAATTCTGTAAGGCGTCCCCTAACCTAGCGCTTGCATTACGACTCACGTGCACCGACCGGAGACAGAGCGAAGTAAATGTGAGGTCGATAGGTCACTTCAGAATTTGTGGGCGTCAGTACGGAACTGGCGCCGTGTCACCTTTCTGGGGCCTGGAATTTGGAGTTGTCTTGTGCATTCCTCTCTCTCTCTCTCTTTAAATCTTATTTTCTTACACATACTTGGCTCCGTTAACTCCATTACTAAGATTGGGCGAACCTTCTCTAAAGTTACGGTGTTCTGAAGAGAAGCACAAATTGGGAGGGGGGCACATTTATGTGTGGATCATTTAACGATGCCGTCGGCAGCTCAGTCTATGCAGCTGGGTTCCTTAGAGAGAGCAGAATTGCGAAGTGTGTGTAGGAAAAGAGTAGTAACCTGCTTCGGGGTATTCTTGTGGTATTTTTGCAGGGACTGACGAAAACAACGGAAAACTTAAGTGATTGTACTCGGTTTCGAGGTGACGTTTAGCCCCCGATGTCAACAGATATGAAGCAGCAATGCTGCCCTCTGGATTGTTTCGTTCTACGTCGCATTTCGATCACGAACATTCTAGTGACAGGGAAATATGGATGGGTAAATCTTTGGTCTTCAAAAAGACTATTCTTACTGTTTCGCTGTCTATTTTACTCTCTTGTTTTGTTGTCTTTTCAGTATAATATTAAAGTCGACATGAGAAAAATTGATTTTAATAAAATATATAAATGCAGCTGATTCAGTGTCACTGTGAACTAGGTTGTATGCCAGGAAATCGCAGAGCTTTTTACTGTCACAGATTGCCCGGTATTGGTTTTGGTCAGAAATTTCGATTTGAATGCTCAGTGCTGTTATTTTACGAGGGGGTGCTGATAAGTCCTTAGCCCGACCAGGAAGAAAACAAACTACAGCGACCAAACACGGGATTTATTCAACCTACTCTCCACGAAGCTCAATACACTTCTTAGCCTGTTGCTCTAACTTCTGTAAGCCACTCAAAAAAAAAAAATTCAGAAGGTTGTCCGTCCAACCAGGTCTCCTCAGCAGCAATGAACTCCGCGTCGGACGAAACGTGACGACCATTCAATTGGTTTTCAGTCCAGGGAACAGATGGTGGTCCGACGGGACTAGGTTCCGGAGAATATGGTGGGTGCTCAAGACATTGGAAGCCCAGACAGGCCAGTTTCTTCTGGGTTGAAAGTGCCAGGTGAGCCGAGGCATTGTCGTGCAAGAACAAGACCCCCTTGGTGACTTTCCCGCAGCGTTTTTCCTTCAAAAGTCTTTCAATTTCACCAGCAGAGATGATTGATACTCCGCGTTGATAGTTTGGCCCTTTGGAAGATAATCAATGAGGATGATGCCGTCTTGATCCCAACAAATCGAGGTGAGAACTTTTCCAGCGGAGTTTTGCACTCGGAATTTTTTTGGGGTGGGGCGAGCCGCTATGCTGCCACTCCATTGTTTGTTGCTTTATCTGTGGGTCATAGTGATATAACCAGGTTTCGTCCATGGTCACCAATCGCGACAGGAAATCATTTGGATCGCGGAGAAAAAATTCCAGAATTTGCTCAGACGACTGACACCGTTGACGTTATTGATCCACGTTCAGACATTTCGGGACCCACTTCGCGGAGAGCTTCCTCATGTCCATATCTTCATGAATGATGGACCCAACCCACTCACGTGAGATGCCCAGTTGCTCAGCTATTGATTTAGCCCAAACCCGACGGTCTTCCTAGATTAGCTCGAGAATTTGATCAATAATTTCCGGGGTGGTCACTGTTTTGGATCTTCCAGGACGAGACGCATGACAGGTGGAAAAATCAGCACGTTTAAACTGGGCCACCCAGTTTTTGACGGTGGCTTACGATGGTGCATGTTCTCTTAATGTTTCTTTCAGAATGGCGTGACTTTCCTTCGGCGCCTTGCCTTGCAGGGGGAAAAGGAAAAAAAAAAGAAAAAAGAAAAAAAAGAAGAAAAAAAAAGGCAGCTCATGTCTCCATGTTGTTGAAATCGCGCGCGTCGCCTGACATGCGTCTTTTCGGCCTCTGTAACAAGAAAAGACTTGCAATTCGGCACATGAACGGACCCGTCTTGTCAAAGGAACTATCGATTCCGTCCTATGATATCGGGAATTATTTCGGGCTAGGGACTTATCAGCACTCCATCGTAAAGTTTCCCATTCCTGAAAGCCAGACGTACAGGTTATGCTGTCATACAGGTGTGCTGTTATACAGGGTGTGCTTTCATACAGAGTGTGCTTTCATACAGAGTGTGATCTCATACAGGCTGTGCTCTCATGCAGCCTATGCCCTCATATAGAGTGTGCTGTCATACAGGGTGTGCTCTCAGTGCTCTGTTCACGTGTCGTGGGGTGAAATAGAGTGTTGAACAGAACTGTCACAAGAAATGTTCTGCCGGCTGTGTTCCGGTCCATTTATAGGCAAAGAATGACATCGCCACTTTGAAGTGCTCAGTTAGACAGGCTTTTGCCATATATTGTTCACAATGTGGTCAGCGTTACGTTTGACTCACGGTCCATCAACTCCTTCAGACACAACGGTCATTATACGTGGGCCACTTCCTGCAGCCTGCTCACACAATTTACTGATGAGTATCGCACGGTCTGAGGAATTAAAGGCGATTTCGTTTCTAAACAGCATTAAGTGATTCATCTGTGTAAAGGAGAGAGAGTGTGTTTTCTGTGAACATAAAATGCTTCTTAGAAGAACTTCAGAATTTATAGGGAAGAGACGGCGTCAATTCGTATGAGTTCAGAAATGCATAAGGAATTAAGAAGTCCAAGTTCCTAAAGATTTTGAGTGTAAATTAATTACATGAATTTGTGGGCTCTAGGTCTGATTTTAACCAATCAACGATCACGAAACCCCGGAAGACTTATCGAAAAGTGTGGTATACGTTTCTCTAAAGATTCTGAAAAGGTGATTTTTTGTAAGGACAGTGCCCATCGTCTGACGGACACTGATCATACACGACGTTTCAGGAGTATTTGGTTATACCTGAGTCTTACTTGATTTACTAGTTCGGAATCTAGTTCTGCTTTGGAGACGGCGTGTATGTCAAGAACGCCTTGTACAATGGACAATGCCACGCTAATATTCTTGACATATTAATAAATAAATAAATATATATATTTTTTTTGTCTGTAAGTAGTTGTAGCAACTGAGGCTTCAGATGTGTGTGGAATGCATTCACTGTTGTTGTTCGACATTAATCTCCATTTTTTTTACAGAATGAATTATTCTGAGGTGTTAGAGAAGGACAGACAAATGGAAATGACATGTAGAAGCTGAGTGACACATTTTGCAGTATTTTATTCGAGGCGCGCCCAAAAAAAATTGTGTGCTATACACAAAAATGCGGGTGAGCTTGTACCGTCATTGGTACAGAGAATGCACAATCATTAGTGCAGGACGCATACAAGCTGCACTTCTTACTCCGCCTAATTAGTTACCTTTACATTCGGTACCACTGGGTAATGCCTTTCCCGATGGCCGCGCGGTCTATGGCGTGGGTCTGCTGCCGCCCGCTTGCTGGGATGGCGGGTTTGAATCCCGCCGGGAGCATGAATTTCTGTCTGTTTTGAGTGTTGTGTGTTGTCAGGTAGAGGTCTCTGTGACGGACTAATCACTCGTCCAGACGAGTCCCACCAAGTGTGTGTGTGTGTGTGTTTGTTTGTGTGTATCTGAATGTGATCGTTGGCCCATCAGCGGCTGTCGTGGTATGAAAATTCAGAAGAAGTCAGTGGTATATCGCGATCAGAACCATTACTGAGATCTTGGGTACTGGTAGCCCTGTCCGGAATTTGGCCTTTACTTTTGATTTTTTATGTGGGCCGGTATAACTCAGTTGGTGTAGCGACTCATCTCGGGTTGGAAGGTCCAGGGATCGAATCACAGTGGGGGTGAGATTTTCCACACCCGTCCAGACCGTCTGTATGGCCCACCCAACTTCCTGTGCAGTAGGTACGGGTCTTTCCCGGGGGCGAAAATCGGCTAGGGCGTGGCGTTGACCACCCACACCCATCTCAAGCCGAAGTTAAAGACAGAGTAAGCTATACTTCTACTCCCCCTCTGGGCCTCCATAGCCTGTTTCAGGGCGATGTTTACCTTTACTCTTACCTTATAACCGTCCAGTGCCGCCTGTCGTGACTGAGCTACCTACACAACTGTAATTTTAGATAAGTACAATGACCACACATTAAATCAGGGGTGTACAAGACCTGCACCACTTTGATGCCCACGAGTTAGACCTAGCAACAGTGCGAGGCTAGCGGTGAGCAAGTGGATGAGGCACTGCGCCACAGGACGGGAGTTTCCGGTTTCGATACCCAGGAGGATCCCAGAAAATTTTCAAATGACCATTCCTTCTGTCCGCAGTCAGCAGCACTCACCCTCTACCAGAAATAAATACCAAGGAATTTCCTGTGAAGTAAAGTGTGACGGATGGTCTTCATGACTTTTTACGGGAGAAATTTTTAGCAAATTCGCACCAGAGAGATAGTCTGCAAACGATACTTCAAGATATGTTGGCGGAGAATGTACCAGCCATGCATTAGATTTACGTGAATATGATAATGTAAACAGCCATATAAATGCAACAATAATAATTTTATTAATAATTTCAATCAGCTCAACATGTTTCGGGCGATAATTTCGCCCATCCTCAGGAGTACTAGACTGTGTTTACAGCTTGTGGTATAAAGCACCGACGGTGCTGCAATAATAATAAAGTTATTATTGCTGCATCTAGTTGGCTGTTTATATCTGTGATGCAGGTCACACAAATATCAAATTGACACGAATATATATTGTCGTAGCACCCGGTAGCTCGGTCTTACTTTCAGCTACGTTCATTTTATATAAATTCTATTTTTGTACCACAGTCAACTCCTTAAGGCAAAAAAAATTACATCTTAAGAATAATCCTTTAAGCGCGTGACAGGAGATCACCACACAAAAATATGAGACCCCCAAAGCAGGTCATACAAATTATCAACGTTCATCTCATTAATGTAGAAGTTCCCGTATAGTCAGGTGAAAATAACAACGACATTTTCTGTTTGTTTGTACAAGCCCCTCACGTACACGCGAGATTCAATACAAAAAATCACAAAAAGTTGATGAAGTGCAACATAAATCGCATTTTGTTAGCAAACACGCAGCAGAATTAAAACTTATTGCGTGCGCCAGTGGCTCATGTAGCAATTTTATGGACCTGAGGAAGGCCTGAGAGTGCAGGGAAAGAACACGCGACCTTAGCTGCGGACCTGCATTCTGATGACATGCAAAATACTGGTGAAATCAAGAGGAGGGGATTATAAAACAAATATAAACAAATGGTTATATATTTTGTCAAATGCTTTACTTTTTGTGTTTAAATTTACAAAAACTAGTAAGTTTTATTGAATTTGTGTGAGTTGTGTTTATTTTTAATTTATCATCATCATCATCATCATCATCATCATCATATCTTTCATGGAGTTGGGCCACTTGTTGACCTGTTCCGGTCTCACATATCCAGAAGTCTCTTCAAAGGTCTAGCATGATTCCTTCTGCCAGTTGGGGTGTGCTATTTCATTACCCTGGGTAATCTGTTTCTAGGCATTCTCTTTACATGTTGTATCCATATTCTCTTGTATTCCAGTAATCTGTCCAAAATTGGTGTTATTTTTAACTCCTTTGCAATTTGTGCATTCGTTTTGTAATCTGTCCAAGTGTATCCTGCTGTTATTCTTATGTATTTCATCTCTGCTGCTGTTATTCTTCTGGCGTCACTTGCTTTAATAGTCCAAGTTTCGCTGCCATGTAACAAAACTGGAAGGGCCAGTGTATTGTGTAGTTTATTTTTAATTTATTAAGATTAATTAATTAGTCCCGAAGAGGAACGAGAAAACATAAAAAAACCAACCCCACAACCCACCCACCCCCGTCCCAACGTGAGAACCATAGACACTACACCTACATCACGGCCCCCCGTAAACTACCTCTTCCCCAATACCTACCCAACCAGGGAGATCTACACCCCACCTTTCGTTGATCCACTAGACGTCCCACTAAACAAACTTATTTTTAACACGTAAAATGATGATGAGATCTCAACATCACCTCGCAGTTTAGACATACATATGACATTCTTTTAGCAAAATTGTAATAACCTAAAGATGGCCGCTATAGGCCGAAACATGTAGATATTTACTTCGCTAATAAATACCATCATTTAGCATATTTTATAGTTGTGTTTTCTGACTGAATTTATCTCACCATTAGTTTTTTCAACACACGACGGGGATGACTCACCTTAGAATTAATTAATTACTTTAAGTCTCACACTAAGGTTTTGCTATAAAATCTAAAGGGTCAAGCTGCTTCATTTCTGAAGATGGGACCTATATTTTGTGCCGAAACGTCAAAAACTAACTGCCAGTCTACGCTGCGTAACATCTCAGAAGAACAAAGATGTCATTTAAACGGCGGAGGAAGCCTGAAATCTCGCAGAGCTCATTCAAGTTTAAACTTTCAACCTAGCAGTGTTGCCACAATCTTAAATTTATTATACCGTCCCGATTAACACGATCACTCCTGTAGGGGTAATGTGAGCGCTGGTGATTTGAAGGACGACTTGAAATTAGGTGGTGTTACAGCTATTGCTGGTCATATTTAGGTGAATTTGTGTTGGAACAAGCGAGAGTTTTGGGTTGGAGAAATGCTACAAAAAAAATTAAGAAGTATTTTGTCATGATATTTTTTTGCAGAGAAAAATATTGTCAGTCGTGTTTAGCTTGCCTGTGATTTAAACGAGTGTAATATTTGGAGTGGTTAAATATTAAAAAAGTCAAGAAGAAAGACTAACTAACTTCCTACAACAGAGCCTTTCTTGAGAAGCTGACCGGTTCTCAGCTAGTCAAGAAATTCCCCGCATTTTATGGAACCCGAAGACTCATTACCGAATTCACAAGTGCCCGCCACCTGTCCATATCCTGAGCCAGATAGATCCAGTCTATGCCCCCCATATCCCACTTCTTGAAGATTAATATTATCCTCCCATCTACGCCTGGGTCTTCCAAATGTTCATTACATTCGTTAATCTCATTTTGTTACAGATTAATGTAGATGCAGGCTTTAAAAAACAGCTGTTATTCTACTCGTTAGAACTAATAATGATGTTTACGCTGCTAGCGATGCTCGTGTCATGCACGGTACCTTGATTGCTGATAAGCTATTTTTTGTAGGCAAGTCTCATTTCCAACTGGGTATAGCCACAAGATTTAGTTAAGTGCTTCTCTTATCTGCATCCATTAATCTAAGTCTGATTTTTTACATGTTCTAAATACGTCGATATTTATCCCACATATCCTATTGTATGTATTTAAGCATGTATTAGTAATTAGTGGTTAACCACTGCAGGACCCTACTTTGAGTGGGGTGATAAACCGCGTCATGCTGTATGTGGTTCTTGTGTGCTGCAGAATGACGACATTTTTAAGGAAGAAGCTCTTCACTTAGGCTTAGATATTACTAAAGGTCTGGGTTAAGACTCTGCAAGGTGTTTGATGTAGTGGCTACGTAATCGAGCTGAATTAAAATACAGCGTTTACGTAGGCATATTTTGTGTGTTCAGTGTCCAGACCAGGCAACGTGACTTTTTTTAGGCGCGTTTTCATAGTCGCGAAGAGTGCCTGTTACCTTCGTTGTGCCCGTCTGTCCGTCCGTCCACATGTATCAGCGCGGCTCCCACTGTATGGATTTCTGTGAAATTTGATAAAAGGGACTTTTATGAAAATCTGTCGAGGAACCCAAAATTTGGTGAAAATCGGGAAGAGGGGGTTAACCGGACACTTTTCACGAAGACCTAAGTAAGTTCTGTTGTTGCCGGCTATATTAAACCGCCACGAGAGCGCTCTCTTTGGGTAAAATCTTACCGGGCTTTTAGGATAGCCGTGGAGGTACAAACATTATGCGAACACGCCACAATGCTACTTTATACTTATATTGCCTACCTTGTACGTACAGAATAAAGCTGACTTAAAGCACAGTGTTCAGATATGCACAGTTCGTATGTTCAGTGTTGGCACCGCACGGCGATTTCTGAACTGAATAACGTACAGGGTGATTACAAGTTTAGGTTTGTTGTGTTGAACGACATTTAATACATAATTGCGGGGTCCAGTAAATGGCTCACTTCATTTTCAAATATCAGTATAACGATCAGCTCTCCTGATCGAATTTCATTATGGTTTTCCTTAGTTACTTCAATGAATGTCCGGATACTAACTCATATTAGGAGGAATGAATACTTCTTTCACATCGTCTTCAATTAATTATTAGCTAATTATGCCACATTCGAGGCTGCGTGGTCTCTGTTAATGAGAGCCCCTTTCTATAAACGAATTCAATAAACTGAACAACATAGCGGTTGCTTTAGATGCAATATGTCGACCAAACTTACTCCCATCACTTTTCACAGCAACACGACCCTCAGTGCAAATTTTCGCTTAGCTGTCAGACGTGTTGGAGCGCTTTACACTTTGTGTATCACACCGAGTGCATTTCTCTCTTTCCGTGTACTTAAGAGGTACAGTACAACCTTTGCACGCGTCTTAAAAGAGTTTGACACATTACGAAAAACAGGTAGGAAGCTCGTATGGGGTTCACACAGCCCACTGCACGGGGTGGCAAACGTTAAGTCATCAGTAGCCAATGACGAAACTGGATTTAAAGTTTCTAACTTTAATGGACCTAAGAGACCACTGGGGAGACCTAGGCGTAGATGGATGGATAATATTAGGATGGATCTCCAGGAGGTGGGATGTGGGTATATGGACTGGATTGGGCTGGCCCCGGATAGAGACAGGTGGCGGACGCTTGTGAGAGCAGTAATGAACCTTCGGGTTCCAAGAAATGCGGGGAATTTCTTGACTAGCTGCAAAGCAGTTAGCTTCTCAAGAAGGACTCTGCACCATGGAGTGAGTAAGTAAAGGACCTATTAGAAAATAGTTAAGTTAGCAGACAGCCAATAAGGAAACGTGAAACGAAATTCAAGGAGTAGAGAGAAATAAGAACGGAAAGCCAATCACCGCGTACGGACGCCAAAGGAACAGAAGCCGTTGAGACTGGGTGAAGTGAAGGCAATAATGTAGGTGAGTCCGATTAATGAAGTGTTAAATTTTCCGGTGCCACAGTCATAAATTTACAAGAACACCTGTATAATCGTTCTGGACAACGCACTATTAAAAGATACAGTAGTTATACAGTTATTAACTAAATTACCAGAAATTTTTGTAATTGTTCCTTCATTTCCACGAGTGTTTCGTGTTCTCGGAGGAAGCTCTTAGATTCCCGGAAATCAAGAGTCAATCTGCCGAATATAGCTAGAACGGGTACAGAGAGAACGGATACAGAGAGAACGGGTACAGAGGTAATTTTGCTTTTGAAATATGAAGATTGGAAATAAACTTCTGCTCTTTCTCGTTATCGGCTGCAGCTTCTAACTTCAGCTCTTGAACCCACTCACTTCGCACCGAACTCTATGAAAGGTCAGGGGCTCGCATTCCGGCAGGGACAAGATCTTTATCTGTTGTCCAAAACGTCCAAATCTGGACCACACAGCCCTTAATGAATTGGCACCGGGGGCGCTGTCGCAGGTGGTAAAGCACCCGGATCACGATGCTAACCGTTTCCTCCATTTAGTGCGAGGATTAAGAAAGAGTGGAGCGGTACATCCTCTCCCACCATGTGCTTTCAAAACGTGTGAAGGGAAAATTTTACATCTTAGTGACAGAACCGCGATAGACACGCTGATGGTGACAAGTTTACTTGAAGGGGCTGTGGCCACTGAAATCGCAGGATTTAATATTCCCTGAGAATCCGATTTGCTTTGACTGCTTGTACCTGAAGATGGAGGCAGGAAGCCTTTCCGAATCTTCTGTTCCGCTGATCAGTCGATAAGAAATCTTATCCAAAAAGAATCCAATCTTCATTGACACAGTTGTGAGAATGTCAAATCTCCGATTCTGTAGGGTTGTGATGATAGTAGAAACTGGATCTCCATTTTCACCTCTCTGTCTCCAGATAATTCGAATCAACTGCCCTTCTGTCATGTACAAAGGAGTAGGTGCCTTTTCCCTTTTTCCTGGTAGGAACATTGTGTCCTCTTTTGAGGACAAAACAAAGGACAAATCCAGAAGCAGAAGAAGGATGTTACCGTGCAGATAAGCAGCAGGCTAGCGTAAAAGGCACACGACATCCACGGTCGGAATCACATAAAATGACGTCCAGTGCCCTTTTGGTCCCAACGGAGTGAAAAAATTTCCACTTTTCTTACTACAGCATCGAAAATTATCAGATATATTTCCACTAAATTGGCTTGTCGGAAACAACGAACGTACTTAGAATAACTGAAATGAAGACTGTAAAGAAAATATGTGGTCGTAAAAGAAATAGAACGATTGAGAATAAGAATAAAGAAGAAGATAGAGAACATATTACAAGGGGAAGATATTGTATCATGTGTAAAATCCATTCGACTGAGATGATATGGTCAAGCTGAAAGAGTGCAAAGTCAACAAATAGCAACAGATCAGATGGAAGGAACAAGATAAAGGAGAAGAGATGAGGTTACAGGGGCTTTATGTGCAATAGGAATAAAAACAAACCCGGCAGCAAGCGGCCAGAGACCATTGGGAAATGGAGCAGATGATATTCGAAGATAAGGTCCAGAACGGAAGGCAGCGCTTGAGATTAAGCAGAAGAAGAACTTTCCCATGTCTGTCGTCACGTAACTTCAGGACTGGGAAGGTGAGCTCAATGTCACGATTACTCACGTACGTGTACCATCCGTCAGAACCACCACAGTGAACTGAATGTCACAGTTACTCACGTACCATCTGTCAGAACTGCCACGGTGAGCTCAGTGTCACTGTTACTCATATAATCCGTCAGAACTGCCACGGTGTTCTCACTGTCACGGTTCCTATATAAAACACCTAGACACTCTCCAAACTGACAATACTGCTTGCGAAAATGTGACCGGAATTAACAACATCTTATATACGGGACTTCCAGTAAATTATCTCCGCTGATTCCATTTTTTTTCAGCTCGACACGTTACATGCAGAAGAGATGCTTCCCCGTGACTACATCGAGCTTAACTTAAATATTTACAGATGCGAAAAATGTTTCCAACTAAAGGTATAGAGGAAAATACATGCCTTTTATGTCGGATAAACTTGCCCCATAAAACCGTCAGCTTTTGAGATACTAACAACTAGACAGGCGATGTACGTATAACATTACATTGAGGCGCTTTCGCGTAAACATTATTACAGTGGAAAAGCAGTAATTGTTACATATTGCTGAGAGACAGAGAGAGAGAGAGAGAGAGAGAGGGGGGTAGAGAGAGAGAGAGCGTAGCCTTAATTAAGTATCCGGCGTGCAAAGCACGTGCGCCATACTAAATTCTCATCTGTGGCCTGTCTGGCTCTACTACAGTTTTTCACATTATTTCATAGACGGTACGATTTTCGAAAAAAAACTTATTGAACATAAGTGCGCGTTTTGTTTTTCTGTCATAGTTTATCTGAAACATTTCTCATTCTATGAAGAATTTAGCGAGATTTGATCACAGAGGCACGCGGGTCTTCATGTAAAGTGCCCGTTATTCTTGTCAGATATTAAGGAAACGTGAATTTTCTTGACAGATTTTAGAAATTTCCTGGGATGTTCAAATTTGAAAACCCGTCCAGTGGGAGTCGAGTTGTTCCACCTGGACGGACAGACGGACGGACTATCGGACAGACAGAAAGACAGGCATGACGAAACTAATAGTCACTATTCGCAATTTTGCGAACGCGCCTAAAAACTTGAGCGAAAGCGCTGGAATTACCGCACTGTGCGCACTTTTCTGCACTCGCAGTAGTGATATCCCACTGTGACTACAAAAAACAGTTCCTTGAGAAGCCTGTATTTGTTACACTGTCGTAACGTATTGCTGTTATACTTAATGGCTATATTTGTAACGAACTATACGGAACAGGGGGTTCTGGTTAACTCAGTCAATTTAGTGCTTGAGAAATGGACGCAAACGAGTTTTGTTCCCCTGAAGTATCATGTCCGTCATCGGGGCCCGCATAAATACTTTTTAAGTGGATATCAGCGTCTTTTTCCCCGGGAGTAGGGCAACTGGGTGTGCAGGTGACCGGCGCTCATGTCTATCTCGTGTCATATCGCTTACATGCTACATGGCGTCGACAGAACGCCTGCCACGCAACTTATTTCTTCTCGGCAACCTGACGGTGTGTCGTTTGGTAAAACATTGTAGGCTTTTGTGTGGAATTAAGGAAAAAGGTAGAAATAATGTTAATGCATCAGTCCTGGAAAATTATTTAATTTTGTGCATGTTCCGTGCAATCGATTAGTTATATACTGCATTTATTCCAACTAATTGCAAATATTAACAACGGTGTGTTTTGTCACAGCAACTTCTGCTACATATTTCGGCCAGCAGAGGCCATCCACAGGGAGAACTTTGGTAATATTTTTATACAAAATGTCGTAGATATTCATAAATATAATTATACAGGGTGGTTCAAATGTGACCAGGACTGATTTGTGTGTAAACAAACCGCAGTCAGTCACGGTCATACTTGAACCACCTTGTATTTACAGTACCGAAATTGTAAAACATAGCTAAGAATACATAAATGTTGAAATCATATTAGATGCATATTTATTTTCTTTATTAATTGTATTGTTGTTGCTAAATTTACAAACATACATGTATATAAATGCCTACGTCTTTCGCAAGTGTTTTGTCCTCCTCATATTAACAAAATGAAGCGTAATCTGTTGTGGGCCAGCATTTATTATATATACACACATACTACCACATTTTATATCCAAAATATATGAAACTTCTCCCTGACGATGGCCTCTTCAGAACGAAACATGTCAGAGAATTTGAATTACTACCACATAACACATAATCATTAATGAATACATGTGGATTTATTTAGAATAAATACAGTATAATGGAAAACTATTTCTTTGGTGAATTATAACTGATTTTGTCCACAAGACTCATTAACCTCTTCGCTAAATGGACAGTGAACCCTGTCAAGTCCACACATCACAGTCTAATCAATGTGAAACCAATTTTGAAATTTTCCCCCTATGTGAACCCCACGTCCCTGCCAGCAGTCACGTGCTAAACGGAAATCATTCAGTCATGTGAGATGTGTTAATGAATGTGGCGCCAATATCTATACTTCTAACATGTAACGTTCTTCTACTGTTTTAGTTGTTCGGGAAAACAAAATATTCATTCTTCAATTCATGCCTACAGCGGACCGGTAATAACTCTATGATTAGTTTGGCAGATTTCCAAATCATTGCAACATAAACGACTTTTGATTAAAGTTAAGTACGTTCACAGACTTTCACTCGTTCGTAGAAAATTGTTAATAACAACAGTTTCTCTATTTCAGTTTGTTTGTCGACACTAATTGGTAGAGATATTCATTTCCGAGAAGGGGCTGTAATAATTAGACCACAGTGTATGGACTGTGCACAGTGTGTTTGCAGATTCTGTAACATTGCAATAATTTACCCAGAAAACTTTGGGGAGTGATAAAGCCTCTAACTAGTTCTCTGCTGTCTCGCGTTTCGAATCTCGCCAGGGACATCAACTGGCACGCCTGATGGTTTGTCGGGGTTCTCCTCAGGTTCTGAAAACAAGAATGGATACCACAAGGCAAATTATGACTCGATCACTTTCACATTTTTTTCTGATTTACTCTTCACTCTTAACCGGTCATTCTGTAAAGTTGATAAGGTACGTTATAGATTTTGATTCTGAAATTTACGTTCTTCGAATGGCCCGAAGACGACAATATAATTGAGCAACACATGCAGCCACAAGTTAATATAATATAATATAATATAATATAATATAATATAATATAATATAATATAATATAATATAATATAATATAATATAATATAATATAATATAATATAATATAATATAATA
>Ga0123357_10006298_pt1 | contig 14436 bp, 9 predicted proteins | sample TergutEmb28metaG_FD_89873 | JGI IMG/M metagenome (GOLD analysis project Ga0123357, IMG submission 89873) | Embiratermes neotenicus P4 segment gut microbial communities from Petit-Saut dam, French Guiana - Emb289 P4 | ecosystem: Host-associated > Arthropoda: Insects > Digestive system > Gut ...
AAAAAAAAAAGAAAAAATAAAAAAATTTTAAAAAATTTATTACAAAAAAAATTTTTAACCAAAGTATAAATGAAGGGGGGGGGGGGATGTTCAAGGCACGCTTAAATTGATTTCTTTTACGGAATATTTCCTTTATTTGAGAAGACAGACTGTAGAACACCCTAATCCCAGTGTAATAAGTTCTCTTCTTATATACTGACAAATTAGTTATTGGCAGATATGGATTCGATTTATTCCTAGTATTGATGCTGTGTATATTAGAATTCACCTTAAAATAATTCCCATTTTCGTTCACAAAACAGCAAAACAGATAATATATGTTGGGATTGTAATGGTAATATTTTTAAGTTCTTAAGATGTTTTCTACATGAATCTCTACCTCTTACCCCTACAATGATTCTAATAATTCTACTCATTTTACAGCGCTTAGAAATAAAATTATTTAAATACAGGTTATAAAGGTAAATTAATCTCTACTATTTCCCGCACTAAATTTCTTGGTATCATTCTTGACAGTACACGGACATGGACTAATAACATTGAACAGCTCACAAACAAATTCACCACTGCTTTTAATGTAACTGTTACACCATATACAGTATGTCTGAGTAAGCATTGAAAATGATTTGCCGTTCAGTTTTTCAATTAATTGTGAGTTTTGGAATAGTATTCTGGGGCAATTCAGCACAAAGGTAGAGATAAAAGTAATTAGTGTTATTATGGGATGTAGAAGCATAAATTATTTTAGTTATTTCCTTAGATCCTTAGTTGGTTCGTTGGTTAGATAGTTGGTTCATTAGTTAGTTAATTGCTTCGTTAGTTACTTAGTACATACTTTAGTTAATTAGTTGGCAGGCTGCTCTGGCTGGCTAGCTGGCTGTTTGGTTGACTGACTGGCTTGCATGCTGGGTAAATGCTTTGGCTGGCTGACAGGCTGGTCTGCTGCGCTGGCTGGCTGTTTGCGTTGGCTGGCTGTTTTCTGGTTGGCTGCGCTGTCTGCTCGCTGGCAGCGCTGGTTGAGCTGGCAACGCGGGCTGGCTGCGCTGGCTGCTCGCTGGTTGGCTGTACTGGCTGATTGGCTGCTGGCTGCGCTGGCTAGCTGGCGGGCTGCCCTGGCTGGCTGCGCAGGCTATTTGGGCCGGCTAGCTTGTTGGCTGCGTCGGCTCCTTGTCTGCTCTGGCTGGCTGGCTGGCCGGTTGCGCAGGCTTGCTACGCCGGGTGTCTGCGCAAACTGGTTGTGCAGACGGCCTGCGCAGACTGCCTGCACAGGATGCAGCGCAGACTGGCTGCGTTGGGCTGCTGGCTGGCTGTCTGCGGCGGCTGGCTTCGAAGACTGTCTGCGCTGGCTGGCTGCGCAGGCTGTTTGCGACGGTTTTTTCCGCAGGTTGGCTGTGCACGCTGGTTGCGCCAGCTGGCTGGGTGGCTGCGCTGGTTGGCTCGCTGCGCTGGGTGGGTGGCTGCGCTGCCTGGCTTTCCGCTCTAGCTTGCTGGCTTCTTGGCTCCCTCGCTGCCTGCTTGGCAGCCTGGCAAGCTGGCTGGCTGCTTTCTTGCCTGGCTGGCTGCATGCCTGCCTGCCTGGTTGCCAGGTTGCCTGCCTGGCTGGTTGCTAGGCTTCCTGGCTGCCTGCTTGACTGGCTTCCTGCTCCCTGCCTGACTGGCGGGCTTCCTGATTGCCTGCCTAGCTGCCTGGCGGGCTGCTTGCTTTCTTGCCTGGCTGGCAGGCAGGCAGCACTGCAGAACCAACAGTAGTCTAAAGTCTAACAATATGTACTAATTTAAATTAACTTGTACACTATTATAACTTGTACAATATTATAACTTGTCACCATTTAAAATCAATTATTAGTTCAACAATTCTCAAGATGAAGCTTTAGAATACAAGAAATTTGTAAATAATAGTAAATATTATAAATTTTATTACAACAAATATATTCATCCAAGGTATAAATGAATAAAAATACAAAACAATTTTTCAAGGCACGTTTAAATTTCTTTTACGCCACATTTCCTTTATTTGAGAAGGCTTACTGTAGAACACATCAATTCCAGTGTTACACCACATTAAAATACAAGAAATAGGTAAATAATAGTAAATATTATAAATTTTATAACAACTAAAATATTCATCCAATTTATAAATGAATGAAAATACAAAAAGTTTTTCAAGGCACGTTTAAATTGATTTCTTTTACGGCATATTTCCTTTATTTGAGAAGGCAGACTGTAGAACACCGTAATTCCAATGTAATATTTTCCCTTCTTATATACTGACGGATTAGATATTGGCAGATATGGATTCGGTTTATCCTAGTATTGATGATGTGTATCTCAGAGTTCACCTTAAAATAAATCCTATTATCGTTCACAAAAAAGGGAAAGAAATAATACATATATATATAGGGACTGTAATGGAAATATTTTTAACTTCTTAAGATGTTAGCTACATGAATCTCTACCTCTCATCCCTACAATGAGACTAATAATTCTACACATTTTACAACACTTAGGATTAAAATTATTTAAATACTGATTATAATTTTAAATTAATCTCTACTATTTCCCGCATTAAATTTCTTGGTATCATTCTTGACAGTACACGGACATGGACTAATAACACTGAACAGCTCACAAACAAATTGACCACTGCTTGTAATGTAACTGTTACATCACGTAAAGTATGTCTGAGTAAGCAATGAAAATGATTTTCGATTCAGTTTTTCACTCAATCTTGAGTTGTGGAATAATATTCTGGGGGAATTCAGCACAAAGGTACAGATAAAGGTAATTAGTGTTATTATGGGATGTAGAAGCAGAAATTATTTTAGTTATTTCGTTAGAAACTTAGTTGGTTCGTTGGTTATATAGTAGGTTCATTAGTTAGTTAATTGATTGGTTAGTTACTTAGTTGGTTCTTTAGTTAATTAGTTGACTGGTTGCTCTGACTGGCTAGCTGGCTGCGCTGGCTGGTTGGCAGGTTGGCTTGCTTGCATGCTGGGTGTCAGCCTTGGCTGGCTGACAGGCTGGCCTGCTGCACTGGCTGGCATCTGGTTGGCTGCGTTGTCTGCTCGCTGGTTGCGCTGGCTGCGCGGGCTGGATGCGAAGGCTGGCTGGCTGTGCTGGCTGCCTAGCAAGTTGCCCCGGCTGAATGCGCAGGCTTGTTGCGCCGGGTGGCTGGCTGCGTTGGCCCGCTGTCTGCTCTGGCTGGCTGGCTGCCTGCGCTGTCTGGCTGGCCGGCTGCGCAGTCTTGCTGCGTCGGGTGGCTGCGCAGAGTGGCCGCGCAGACTGAATGCGCAGACAGGCTGCGCAGGCTGGCTGCGTTGGGCGGTTGGCTGGCAGTCTGGCAGCGCCGGCTGGGTGCGGAGGATGGCTGCGCCGAATGTCTGCGCTGCGTGGCTGCGCCGGATTGACTGGCTGCGCTTGCTGGCTAGCTGGCTGAGATGCCCGCGCTGGCTGGCTGGCCACGCATGCTGGTTGCGCCGGTTGTCTGCGCACGCTGGTTGCGGTGACTGCCTGGGTGGCTGCGCTGACTGGCTGGGTGGCCGCGCTGGTTGCCTGGCTGGCTGGCTTGCAGGCTTGCTGATTGCGTTGGCTGGTTGACAGCCTGCCTGATTTCGCTGGCTGGCTGCTCTGGTTGGCTCGCTGCGCTGGGTGTGTGGCTGCGCTGCCCGGCTTTCTGTTCTTTCTTGCTGGCTGACTCGCTGCCTGGCGAGTACACGGACATGGACTAAGAACATTGAACAGCTCACAAACAAATTGACCACTGCTTGTAATGTAACTGTTACACCACATAGAGTATGTCTGAGTAAGCAATGAAAATGAATTTCGATTCATTTTTTCACTCAATCGTGAGTTGTGGAATAATATTCTGGGGGAATTCAGCACAAAGGTACATATAAAGGTAATTAGTGTTATCATGGTATGTAGAAGCAGAAATTATTTTAGTTATTTCGTTAGATCGTTAGTTGGTTCGTTGGTTAGTTAGTAGGTTCATTAGTTAGTTAAATGATTGGTTAGTTACTTAGTTGGTTCTTTAGTTAATTAGTTGACTGGTTGCTCTGACTGGCTAGCTGGTTGCGCTGGCTGGTTGGTTGGTTGGCTTGCATGCTGGGTGGCTGCGTTGGCTGGCCTGCTGCGCTGGCTGGCTGGTTGCGCTGGCTGGCTGGCTGGCTGTGCTGGCTGCCTGCGATGGCTGCTGGCTGGCTGGCAATTTGCCCCGGCTGGCTGCGCAGGCTTGTTGCGCCGGCTGGCTGCGTTGGCTCGCTGTCTGCTCTGGCTGGCTAGCTGCCTGCGCCCTCTGGCTGGTCGGCTGCGCAGTCTTGCTGCGTCAGTTGGCTGCGCCGTGTGGCTGCAACAAGTGGCCGCGCAGACTCTCTGCGCAGGCTGGCTGCTTTGGGCGGCTGCCTGGCAGTCTGGCAGCGCCGGCTGCCTGCGGCGGATGACTGCGCCCAATGTCTGCGCTGGATTGGCTGGCTGCGCTTGCTGTCTGGCTGGCTGCGCTTGCTGTCTGGCTGGCTGCGATCCCTGCTGGCTGGCTGGCCACGCAGGCTGGTTGCGCCGGTTGTCTGCGCACGCTGGTTGCCCTGGCTGGCTGGGTGGCTGCACTGGTTGTCTGGCTTGCAGGCTTGCTGATTGCGTTGGCTGGCTGACAGCCTGCCTAACTTCGCCGGCTGGCTGCTCTGGTTGGTTCTCTGCGCTGGGTGTGTGGCTGCGCTGCCTGGCTTTCCGCTCTTTCCTGCTGGCTGACTCGCTGCCTGGCTGGCCGGCTGCTTTCTTGCCTGGCTGGCTGCATGCCTGGTTACCGGGCTACCTGCCTGCCTGGCTTTCTGGTTGCCTGGCTGCCTGCCTTCCTGGCTGGCGGGCTGCCTGCTTTCTTGCCTGGCTGGCTGGTCAGGCAGCACTGCAGAATCAGCAGTAGGCTAAATTGTAACATTATATACTAATTTGAACAAACGTTTCCGTTGTACAATATTATAATATGTCACTATTTAAAATTATTTATTAGGTCAACAATACTCACGATGAAACTTTTAAACACAAGAAATAGGTAAATAATAGTAAATATTATAAATTTTATAACAACTAAAATATTCATTCAAATTATAAATGAATGAAAATACAAGAAGTTTTTCAAGGCACGTTTAAATTGATTTCTTTTACGGCATATTTCTTTTATTTGAGAAGGCTTACTGTAGAACACACCAATTCCAGTGTAATATTTTCCCTTCTTCTGTACTGACGGATTACATATTGGCCGATGTTGATTCGATTTATTCCTAGTATTGATAATGTGTATCTCAGTGTTCAACTTAAAATAATTCCCATTATCATTCACAAAAAGAAAGAGACAATATATATTGGGACTGCAATGGCAATATTTTTAAGTTCTTAAGATGTTTGCTACATGAATCTCTACCGCTTATCCCTACAATGATTCTAATAGTTCTTCACATTTTAAAACACTTTGAAATAAAATTATTTAAGTACTGGTTTTAATGATAAACTAATCTCTACTATTTCCCGCACTAAATTTCTTAGTATCATTCTTGACAGTACACGGACATGGACTAATAACATGTAACTGGTCACAAACAAAAACTGCTTCTTATGTAACTGTTACACCACATAAAGTGTGTCTGAGTAAGCATTTAAAATGTTTTTCCATTAGTTTTTCACTTAATCGTGAGTTGTGGAATAATATTCTTGGGGAATTCAGCCCAAAGGTACAGATAAGGGTAATTAGTGTTATTATGGGATGTAGAAGCAGAAATTATTTTAGTTATTTCGTTTGATCGTTAGTTGGTTCTTTGCATAGTTATTTGGATTATTAGTTAGTTAACTGGTTCGTTAGTTACTTAGTTGATTCGTTAATTAATTAGTTGGCTGGTTGCTCTGGCTGGCTAGCTGGCTGCGCTGGCTGGTTGGCGTACATGCTGGGTGGCTACGTTGGCTGGCTGACAGGCTGGCCTGCTGCGCTGACCGGTTGTTTGCGCTGGGTGGCTGCTTTCTGATTTGCTGTGCTGTCTGCTCGCTGGCTGAATGCGAAGGCTGGCTGCGCTGGCTGCTCGCTGACTGGCTGCCTGCAATGGCTGCTGGCTGCGCTGTCTGGCTGGCAGGCTGCTCTGGCTGGCTGCGCCGACTAGTTACGCTGGCTGTCTTCGTTGGCTCGCTGTCTGCTCTGGCTGGCTGGCTGCCTGCGCTGTCTGGCTGGCCATGTGCGCAGTCTTGCTGGTTCCGGTGGGTGCGCAGACAGGCTGTGCAGGCTGCCTGCGTTGTGCGGATGGCTGGCATTCTGGCAGCGGCGGCTGGCAGCGCAGACTGTCTGGATTGGCTGACTGAGTTTGCTGTCTGACTGTTTGGGCTGGCTGGCTGACTACGATGGCTGCTGCCCGCGCTGGCTGGCTGGATACGCAGGCTAGTTGCGCCGGTTTTCTGCGCACGCTGGTTGCGCCGGCTGGCTGGGTGGCAGCGCTCGTTTCTTGGCTGACTGGCTTGCAGACTTGCTGATTGCGTTGGCTGGCTGGCTTGCTGCTCTGGTTGGCTCGCAGCGCTGGGTGGGTGGCTGCGCTGCCCGAGCTTTCCGCTCTTGCTTGCTGGCTGCTTCGCTGCCTGCCTGGCTGCCTCGCTGGCTGCTTTCTTGTCTGGCTGGCTGCATGCCTGCCTGCCTGTTTGGCTGCTTCACTGCCTGCCTGGCTAGCTGGCTTCCTGCCTGCCTGGCTGGCGGGCTGCTTGGTTGCCTGGCGGGCTGCCTGCTTTCTTGCCTGGCTGGCCAGGCAGGCAGCCCTGCAGAGTCAGCAGTAGTCTAAAGTTTAACAATATGTACTAATTTAAACTAACATTTCCGTTGTTCAATATTATAACTTGTCACTCTTTAAAATTAATTATTAGTTCAACAATTCTCAAGATGAAGCTTTAGAATACAAGAAATAGGTAAATAATAGTAAATATTATGAATTTTATTACAACAAAAATATTCATCCAAGGTCTAAATAAATGAAAATACAAAAAAATTTTCAAGGCACGTTTAAATTGATTTCCTTTACGGCATATTTCCTTTATTTGAGAAGGCAGACTGTAGAAAACCCTAATCCCAGTGTAATATGTTCCCTTCTTGTATACTGACAGATTAGATATTGGCAGATGTGGATTCGATTTATTCCTAGTGTTGATGCTGTGTGTCTTAGAGTACACCTTAAAATAATCCCCATTATCATTCAAAAAACAACAAAAGGGATAATATATATTGGGACTGTACCTGATACCTAGGGGTAGAGCTGTGCCACCCTGCTTTGGGGGCTTATACATACTGGCACTGGCCCTCCAAGTTGGGGGCTGGGCAACAGACTGACAGACTTTCATTGTAAAAGTGCTAAGTGTAAGGAAAGCTAAACTGTGACCTCAGACGAGTCAGACTGAATGGAATTGACCTAGACAGAGGAAATGGATTAATGAGAGCAAGATAGCTATTGGGAAAATATGAACATTTTACAGGGGAGGAGCAACGAATGAATTGGTGAAAGATTTGGGTAAGTATAAAGGAGATATATGTGTTCTGCAAGAAATTAGATGGCCAGGGAAAGGAACCATGACAAAATAGAATTATATGATTTTATATATTGGACATAAAAGTGCCAATCATGATTTTTTGAACAGGATTTTATATTAGTATACGTATAATGGATAATTTATTAGATTTGAACCTGTAAATGTAAGAATTTGTAAAATTTGGGCTAAACTTAGATATAAAACTTTGACATTGCTATCAATATGCACTCCGACTGAAGAAAAAGATGAAGTTGCCAATTACAACTTGAAACAGTTCTAAGGGACTTCAATGCTAGAGTTGGAAAAGAGTCCTATTTATATCTAGAATGTGGAGGACACAGCCTTCACAACAAATCAAATGTTGGTGGAAAGTGAGTGGTAAATTTTTCACTGGGAAGAGATTTAGCTGTGACGGGAAAATAAGGACTTTCACAAGGTCACCTGAAATCACCTGACAACAAAATATGTAACTTGATACATCACATAGACTTTGATAAGAAGACTCTGTATGAATGTTTGGTATGTGAGAAGTATGAGAAGTGCTGAAATAGAATCAGATTATTTTTAAGTGAGGTCCAAAATTAGATCGCAAATGAAGAGAAGTGAGAAGACTAAGAAGAGTGAAATAAAGAAATGGGATATTGATAAATTAATAAGAAAGGAGTGAAAGAAGAATTCTTCAAGGAAGTAACAACAAATGTACAAAAGCCTCAATTAGAAGGAGTGGAAGATATAAATGAAATATGGAACAAAATCAAAAAAGGAATAAATGAAGCAGCTGGAAAAGTAATAAGAAGAGAGGAAAAAGGGCAAAGAAATAGTTGGTTTGATGAATTATATCAAATAATATTAGAAGACATAACGAGAGTTTATGACAAAATGATTAGCAGAAATAGCAGACAAAATGAACAAGAATATAAGGATAAAAGAAAAGAGCGCATAAAATATTTAGACACAAAAACAGAGTATTATTTTTATCAAAGCTGGAGCAAGAATGATGATAACAATGAAGCAAAGAAATTTTATCAAGAAATGAATAGTATAAGAAAAGGATTCAAACCACAAACATTACTGATTAGGAATAAAGAAAGTAACATAGTAAGCAACAGAGAGAAAGTCCTGCAAAGGTGGTCTGCTTATTATGAGAAGCATTACGAACTTCAAGATGGAACAGACAGTCACAGTGGAGAAGAGTAGACAATGTGCGTACAACCCGCAAAACCATGTGGTGAACCACCAAATGATGTAGACACAGAGACAGTAATGAGTAAACTGAAAAACAGAAAAGCAACTGGACATGATCAGATCCTGGCCAAGTTGATTACAGAGGGAGGGAAAGAGCTGAAGAAGGCCATTTATAAACTCATTTAAAAAATATAGGTGGGACAGATCTTACCACATGATGGAAATAAGGCATAATATGTCAAATTCATAAGTAAGGGGATGTGTGGTGCAATAATTATAGAACAGCCATATTGCTCTTTACAACGTACAAAATTCTAGCAAATATTTTATGTGTAAAATTAGTACCTTATGCTGTGCAAATAATAAGAAAATAGAACGGATGCTTTTGAAGGAGAAGCTCAACTGCTGATCAAATTTTTTACTGAGAAAAGTATTGGAAAAATTTTGTGAACAAACCATAGATGTATTAAGCTATTTATTGGTTTTCAAGCAGCATAAGACACTGTACACAGAAAAATTACAAACAGGAAAGACGGTTCAAAAAACAGAGTTGACTGGGAGAAGTCCATTAATGAGGCGCAGGTCTGCGTTGTATTATAGTGCCATCTTAGTAGAAGATGTCAGTTATTTGAAATTACTTACCAAGTGTCATAGTACACGTTGCGCATATTTTTTCGCACGGCTTATTTTTGACAACCATGCTTCTGAAACTGACCTTATTTTCTTTCCATAGTGAACGTTTTGAATAAACTTCCGAGTTTAACCCCTCTTTACTAGGTTTCACCTTTCCCGCCATACCTACGTTGCCACTGATCCCCACCAGACGAGTATTGTCGCTCAGAAAAATAGTGCAGATTGTAACTTTGTAACTACGAAGCGATGTGGTACTCGTGCTCAGATCATCTCGCTGACGCTCTCGTGTCGGTGCAACGTCTTCTTTGCTCTATGTGTACCGTAGCCGTATCCTATAACAATTGTCTTCGGGGCTGCGACTACAATCTTTACCAAAGAACAGCATGATCGTTTTAGACGCACAGTACGTACGTGAGAGCAGCAAGATCAATTAGAAGTTTTGTAAACCCATACTAGACTGTAGGGCGTTAGATTTCAGACGACAGCTATATAGACCGATGAGCTATCAATTTTCGTCATGTTGGTATGTTATCGAACCCAGTTACATGCCGCAGTCATGGATCAGATGCTGCAGCTGGTTTGCATGCTGTCAGTGCAATAGACAGTTGTCAGTGTGGTGTACATTGCAGTCATAGGGCTGGTGTTATGACGCCGTTGAAGTTGTGATCACTAATGTTAAGTTAGAAGATTTCGCGTATTATGTAGAAATATATGCGTAATGTAATTGTAGGGCACGCACTTTGTTTTGCATCAAGAGGTCACAATTTGCAATGAATATCGAAGAGGTGGATGCTACTTGTAACCCTGTGCATTTCGTAACACAAGTAAGTTACTTTTTAATAAAAAATTATAGAACTTCACATTTTTCTTCCATTCTGTATGGTGAAACCTACACCATAATGAATTGGCCCTTAAGCGAATGCAGTGGTCACGTTAGTGTTTTCTAAAGCCCAAGTACTATATTAACAAGAACACATGCACACATAATGTACAGATATGTGGCTTCTTGTGTATAATCATCTCACCGGTTAAACTTAGGTGTAATACCCATATAACGCTTGCAAAATGTGAAGGTTTTTTGAAGGGTTTTCAGACTTCACTGAAACATGTATGCCGTCAAACTCACTGTGCTCACCTCACACCAGTGGATTTTACTTTTATAATAACCACTTTGAGTACTGTTATGGGTTAATTGTGTAAATTATGTTATGTATAACCTCCATAATTTAGGTTTCAGGCAGTGTTGTATGCTACACAGGTGCTACCAGTCAATTATGTTTCTTTGATTAGAGTTGGATTGGTTGACTTACCTGTGGGAACCTGTATGCTAAGCTACACATTGGCTGTGTTATATTTTGGGTGGAATTGCTACTGAATTGGGTTTTCAACAAGCTAGATAACTCCTTTAATTCTGGGTTAAATTTAGGTATACAGTTGCTTATTTCCCATGCTGTTGCATAGTATATTTCCCATTCACTTCCAGTTTGACACATTTTCATGTTTTAATGTCATTTTTTTATAGAATATGTGAGAAATTCAATAGCAGTACATTGCTGACAAGATGTTTTACATGTTTGCTTGTTTTGGGTAGCAAAACTTTGTAATTGATGCACATATTCTAGAACAAAATGAAACTCTTCTTAACTATTGGTATAATTTAAGTTAAGAAAACACAAACATGCATTCTGAACACCCAGTTCCTTGTGTTTGTGTAATTACTGCTCACAAGCTAAGAGAGTAAGAACCAATTAAGCTAGGATTGTTTTTAATTGCAGCTGTCTCTCTACATTGGAGGCTCTGTAGATGCCTTTCTAAACCAAGTGACAATGCATGTACAAGGGATGTTACAAAAAGTGCTGTAAAAACATGTAGAAGCACAGTTGCAAGAAATAAATATTGTACTACAGACCAATGGAAATGCATTCAGCTAAGGTTGATTTTTTAAGTGTTTTCTGTTATGACACCATCATTTGCCAATTTTATCAGTGTGTTCTTTTATGCCAGTGTCAGTTGCTAAGATTACATAGTGTTTATGATCGATGAATGAATTAGTGTGGTGCGTTGGTGAAATGATGTTGATAGGCAAAAATCGAAGTGCTTGGAGAAAATTCGGTCCCTGTGACTGTGGTGTTAATGAAAATTTGTGTCAGTTATTCAGTTTTTACTTTTTACAGGTTTGAACAAATTTTGCTACATCCTTCTTTACAAAACCCATGAATTTGATTGTCATTTTGGTTAAGAGGCATGATTGACTGAAGGATGAACACAGTGACAGAAGAGCTGACCTGCTAACTTCATTTGTATTCCCTATTTAAGGATGGCTGCAAACCTGGTTCTGGGTACCATGGAGATAAAGGCTGTGAGACGAGCACAATATTTCAGGAGCCAGTCACGACAACATCGGAGCATGACTGCAGCGGTTTTGACATTGTGAAAGCTACACAGGTAATATTATTGCATCCTAGATGGATGCCTGAAGTACGGTGTTGTGTCAGTACCATAGCAAGATATCCATTTCCTTGCTTTTGAATTGATTGAGCCATTCAGCAACTTGTTGAAGGCTAGAAGATAGGCCAGGACATGTCATAGTGAATAAAAAATTGAGTAAAAGTTGTTTCATGAAGGTGTATTATTCAGAACATATAATTAATGTGATTTAATAAAACACAATGGGATGACACATAAGTTTCCAGTATGTGATTCTGGATAAAAAGCAAAATTTCACTGGACATATCCTGTTTAATAACTCACAAATTAAAAGTTTATGCTAGATGTGTGTGTTTTAATCATGATTTAAGTAAGCTGTTATGGTGGTTTTGGAACCTAACCTTGATTTATAAATCAAACGTGTCTGTGAGAACTAGATTTCAGAACAAAGGTTTTAAATGCAGCCAGTTTGTAACCAGGAAACTATTTGTACTTGGCATCACTTCAATATGCATAACTGTGCGGAGCATCGTAATATGTCAGCACTATGTATGCAGCTGACAATGGGGCAGGGTATGACAACTGGTTTATAACTTCCTAACGTTATGAGAAGTGTGTGTTGTAACTACAGTTGCACCATAGTGTTGCTGTCCCAGTGTGACAGACTTGATAAATTAACAGAGCATTTGTTTTAGTATGGGTCCCTTGCACGCTGTAGAGAGCTGGTGGAAGCAGGGTTTGATGTCAACCAGCCAGACAGTGAAACTGTCACACTTCTGCATTGGGCAGCAATCAACAACCGTCGTGAAATTATCCGTTACTACATCAGTAAGGGAGCAGTTGTTGATGCAGTGGGGGGTGAACTCTTGGCAACACCCCTGCACTGGGCAACAAGGTAAGATATGTGTTTAGTTCGTAGATGAAGGAAATTTTTGCATTAGATTTGTAACCTGTTCTTTTTCTTATTTATACTGTTAAAGTGTGAAATATTGGATAAAATTATAGGTGATCAGTTTTTTAGTTAGTACAGAGTGTTCTTTAAGAAGGATAGTTTTCAATGGTTAGCAAGTTCGATTTGAAGAAGGAAAGGAGTGGGAAATAAAAATGTATGTCATTAGTGTGTTTCCAGTGCTATAATGTATAAATATATTGTTTTGTGCAAATTTGTGTATTGTTTAGGGTTTTTTGGGCACACACACACACACATACATGGATGTGAGCATTCACACGCTCTCTCTCTCTCTCTCTCTCTCGCTCAGTCACCTTATGCACCCCGTCTTTCTTTCATTCTTTCTTTCTGTATTTTTTATTCTTTCATTTATTCCTTTCTTCCTTCCTTGTTTGTTTGTTTCTGTATTTTTTTCTTTCTGTCATTCATTCTTTTATTCCTTCTTCCACTCTTTCTCTCTCTTTTTGTCTCTCTCTCGCACATGCACATGCACACACACACACACACACACACACACACAGACATACAGACATACAGACACACACACTCACACACATGCACACACACACACACACACACACACACGCGCGCGCACACACACACATGAGATAAGCCTACATTTTGCTGGTAAGGAAACTAGCCTAATAGTGTAGCATGCACGTGGTTAGTGCAGGTGACTGAACTAATGTCTTGGTGTGTTAGGCAGGGACACCTGGGCAGTGTAACTCTCCTCATGCAGCATGGTGCAGATCCTTCATTGCGTGATGGAGAAGGCTGTTCCTGCATACATCTAGCAGCACAGTTTGGTCACACTGCTATTGTAGCATACTTTGTTGCGAAGGGTGTCAACATGAACATGCAGGACCGCAACGGCATGACCCCACTTATGTGGAGCGCCTATAAAGTTACTAGGTAAATCGTTACGTCAGCAGAATTCTTCCTTTTCTTCTTCTTCTTCTTCTTCTTCTTCTTCTTCTTCTTCTTCTTCTTCTTACGGCCCGTCAGCTTATGCTCCAGATGCACTGCAGCCTTAGGCTTATTGTGCAGCCCTAAGTACTTCATTCAGCACAGATTCAGTAACCCTGTGTCTTGTATGAAGAAGCAAAGGTCCCTTACTGAAGCTGTGCTTATGTCTTTTGGTTCGACAATCAGCCTCCCAAAGACATTATAATGCTGACGAGCCAACGCCTCGCAACAGCAAATAATGTGCTGCACTGTTTCAGTCACCATCCCGCAGAATCTGCAGATTGGATCCCCATCAAACAGGCCCATAATATACAGGTGCCCCCTTACAGGAGCATGCCCTGTGAAGATTGCAGTTACCATTTTTAGTTGATGCCTACTTAACTTAAGTAGGTCGTCAGCTCTTTTCGTACGTGGCCTGCCTATAAATAGTTTGCCATGTCTGAGGCCTGGTAAATCTTTCCAGGCTCTATGATGTTGAACCTCAGTCCAGTTCTTAATTGCTTCTCTTACCGAGCACTTAGGTATTCCAAGAGCCGACTCTGAACCGAGTAATGGCATGGCTGACGCCTGTCTAGCAAGCTTATCAGCTTCCTTATTGCCCAAAATGCCCCGGTGCCCCGACACCCAAGCGAGGGTAACCTCATTCAGGCTGGCCAGCACAGAGAGAGCATCCAGGCATTCTGCAACCAGTCCTGAAGTCACTTTCGGGCTACTAAGTGCCTTAAGTGCAGCCT
>Ga0123357_10006300_pt1 | contig 14435 bp, 13 predicted proteins | sample TergutEmb28metaG_FD_89873 | JGI IMG/M metagenome (GOLD analysis project Ga0123357, IMG submission 89873) | Embiratermes neotenicus P4 segment gut microbial communities from Petit-Saut dam, French Guiana - Emb289 P4 | ecosystem: Host-associated > Arthropoda: Insects > Digestive system > Gut ...
TCAACACTCTCGGCACAAACTTCGCTGCAATCCGATGCATGTTCAGCTGTTCTGTGAGAATTCGCTGACAAGATCCATAACCAATTCCAACCTCTGCACAGAGATCGTGTATGGTACGACGACATTCCTGGTTGACAGCCGCCCGTAACTGTTCCACTTTTGAGGGGGTTGTTGCCGTGCTTGGCTGACCTGATCAATCATCATTAGCAGTCGAAATTCTGCCATTCTTGAAATGTCTAAACCACTCAAAAGTTCGGCTACGGCTCATGCACGAATCACCAAAAGCCTGTTTCAACATTTCAAAAGTTTCACTTCCTGTTTTACCCAATCTCACACAGAACTTGATGCACGCCCTTTGTTCGTCAACTTCCGCCATACTGCCGATATCAGAAAATCGCAGACGGCTGATACAATACACACATAAACACACGTGCAACAATCAAACGCTTCCACATCCAACCACGCCACCCAGCACACTCACTCACAAGACACCACCGCAACACACCCTAGTGGGAAACTCGTGAACTACAAGCGACTTGCGTGTTATGAGCATTGTCCTGGGACTTTTGGATACACCTTCATATTAAATGACAGACACAACCATACAGAACTAATATAATGGTTTGTATTCAGCACATGTTTCTGCTGTCTACAACAGTGGTAAGCACTGGTAGATCTGTAGATCTATAGAGTTGTGTTGACTGGTTAATATAATACTTTAAAGAAATAAAATTTGGCAATAATTTCACATCTTATATCTCATACCTTGCTAAACAATGGAAATCTATTTTTAAAGAGCCATTTATGCAGGCTGCTATAAATGATGGAGTGAACAATCAGCCTGCAGTACAGTTTTCACTCAGCAACTGCTTTCAAACTGTACGAGTTACTAAGATTACAATTTCCTGAAGTTGATGGTAATTTGGTAACTGTACAAAAGCTTCTCAGATGAATGTGCTGTCTACGTCTTCAGGGTACAGAAGTCTACGTTATGTTATCTGGTGTGCTGAGATAGAGGGAACAGGTTCCCTCAAAATGCTGCTATTCTTTTACCAAACTATATGATACCACATCTCCAGATATCATAATCTTGTGACCTACTGCCACAAGAATCTCAATTTTACATATACAAATTACTTGTCAGTGAAAAGTCCATGCACCTACACACACAAAAAATTACAATGAGATATAACAAAAAGCAACAATAAATAATGATGATCATAATAATAATAATCATAGATCACTGTCATTACATTTGGTTAAAGATTACAAACAGCAGTATAAATAAATGAACAGGGTGCCGCCACAACTCAATAACTGGGGCTCCCTGTAACTGTTACTGTAGTTATGCCCAGACTTCGTAACAGGGATCCACATGACTCAGTAAAAATGATAACATTATATCATTCCTAAATGAACTTCAAATAATACTCACTGTATCCATGTCTACTGGCAAACCACTGTTTGATGCATCGATCAGTGGATCAAAGCCCTTGGCAAGTCGTAAATACTCCTTAGCCTGATTTATTTCACCTTTACGTTTTGCCTGCAGTGCTGCTTCTTTGAATTCCTTCTGTCGAGCCACAAGGAATGCCAACTGCTTTTCTTGACGGGACTGTGGAATCTTGCGCACTACACAGTCGAGAAAGCAAAAGGTCAGAAGTGTCCAGTGCTTGCTTCAAGGGTCATGTGATATATAAAATGTCTTCCAAAACTATTAAAAATACAGTTATATAATGCTCTAATGATGGCGTACCCCATTTAGAACCTGTTATTCTCTGGAGCATATCCAACACTGAGCTTCTGCAAATACATTTTTTAAAAATTTTCAACATGAATGACTAAATGCAATAAAAAGATGATATAAGTTCCTGTTTGTAACATGTTAGCCCAGTACTAAAATAACACTACACATGTAAATTAAAAAAAAAAAACCACCACCACTAAGTGAATATATTTTTGAAAGAATTTAAATACTGACATATAAAAGCAATGACAGTAAATAATACCCCTATTTTAAGTTTACTTCCCTTCCTTACAGGATAAAAAAGTAGGTTTATGAGGTCACTGTGACACACACACACACACACACGTATGTGTGTGTGCGTGTATGTCCCTTATCCATGAGTATGTCCACTACAACTTCTGACCAGTTGATAGATTGTCACGAAACCTCCCACAAACTTTATGCCACTAGAAGCTACCCCAAGAACACAATTCATAATTTTATACAATTATCAACTGCATCTTGGATGCATGAGCTCGTTAAGACAGACGAATGACATTTACTTTACAAGCCTCAATGATGTATGGTAAGAGATATTGGAGAAGTACATTAATATTTAGGCAGAATTTAATACAACTACCTACACAATTGACTGAGCAACGGAACCAACCGACTAACTCCACTGAAAAGAGTCCTTCTTGATAAGATGACAGCTCCTTAGCCAGTCAAGAAATTCCCCTCATTTTATGTACTCAAAAGTTCATTACCATATTCACAACAGCCAGCCCGATGTCCCTATCCTGAGCCTGACAAATCCAGTCCATGGCCTGCCACCATATTTCTTTAATATCCACTTGAATATTATCCCCCCAACACAAGCCTAAATCTTCTAAAGTGACTTCTATGGCATCCTGCACATAAATTAATTTCAGAATTACATCCTCTAAACTTACTTCTTGATCTGTTCTTTACACAAGATGGTACAAACCAAACCACACTATGTATACCAGTTCACTGCACCATAAGCAGTATATTTTGAAATTACAATTGGTAGGAAACAGCTGTGCACTAAAATCATGCTGATGGGACAAGAAACTTTATATTCAATTTCACCATTAATTTTTTGTGGTGTGGCAGAACTGGGCGGAGCAGTAGGTGCTGGGTCTTTCTTAGGTCTAGATGTTGAAGTCTGCACAGCAGAGCCAGCAGATGGTCTGAGCTCTTCGCTTGAACTTGTTGCTGCTGGTGCACTTCCACCAGTCTCCACTGGGATGGGGGCAAAACCTGAACAACAGAAAAATATCATTAAATACTGGGAGTCCTTTGTCACTACCACAAAAAGCTCTGCAACACACACAGACACAAGAATGAAAAAGGACAGCTTATAATAATTCATAGGTGTATGCCTTGGTGCAGTTGGTACAGGCACTAAGCTACAAGCCGGAAGGTCGCGGATTTGATTCCTGATAGTGTGGCTGGAATTTTTCATTAACATATCTTTCTGGCCACACTATGGTCATAAGGTCAGCTCAGCCCTGAATGGAAATTCGCGCTAGGAATATCTTCTGGGGTGTAAAGGTGGCCAGTGCACAGGGCTGACATCCTCATCACCTTCATGTGCCATCTTGAAAACTGGAGCCTCAACCTTCTGGTACACTCAGGGGCTGTCCGGGTTTTTACTGGGATTGCTTTACCTCTCTTATAATTAAAGTCTTCTGGAATGTGTTTGATTGTTGAGTGGAAAAACATTTGTAAAGTCTTGGGTGGTTATAATGCCCAGCAGGGTTTTACTAGTCAACGCAGAAGACTTCAATCTGTCATCAGCACCACTGTGAGAACTGCAATACTTGCACACTGTTTACTTTTTCCTAAGGCAATATCTTTCATGGCTGAAGTGTCAGCTGTAACCCTCACACACCTGAAGTAAAGAGGCAATATGGCAAGGGTTGTATGCAGTTTCCACAAATACATTGTGAACTGTACTATGGAATTTAATAATTCAATTTTGAATGTCATCATGCAGCAAGGACACACTAGGGTGCATGGGCATCCAACCTTTTCAGGGCAAGGGGCCACAATTGTTATTGTCGGCTGGTTCATGGGCTGCATGTGGAAAAATAACAGTATGTGGTATACATAACCGCCTATATTACTGTGTAATTTTACAGTATATATGCAAAATACAAATGTTGGTGTAGGCTGTGTAATGCAACCTGGCAGTTTGCGTGTTGCAGACCCACGCACTATGGGCTGTACTGCCTATGTGTACATTCACTTTCAATTAAAGAAAGGATGGGATTTGAGCAGGTTATTATAATTTAAAAACTAAATAAAATTGGTTAAATTAATAAAACTCACCATGCATTTATGGGCTACAATCACAAGGCTACCACACAACTAGTTTCTCACATCTTTTGCAATATGTCTGTGTACTTGACACAAGCACTGGTCAAAGCCCTAGGCATATGCCTCCCACTTATCAAAGAAATAAGTGGTGGTGTCACCATATACACAGCGTATGAACAGCCCATTCAACACAAACAATTTTATCAATTTTTATATTTTAACACTGATTTTAAACTTTTTATTTAAGACTTAACATTTTATATCTGTATATTGTTTTGAAATTCTGTATAATACATCCTTCAAAGAACACCTCCCTGAAGATGGTCACAATAGGTGGCCAAAACATGTAGCAGGCTACACTGTTTATAATACAATAAATTTACATATCTGTATATGCACTTGTTGGTTTAATATTTCATAATGAATCACCAGTGCATGGTCATGAATCATTTAAAATTAGTTTTCAGTACTTTAATCTTTATGTTTCTAGATAGCAAATGGGAAGATGGCATTTTCTGAATGGAATGAAAGCACATATTCCCATTTTTAATCTACTCTTAATTTCTTCATGATGAATTTCTGATCTGTTAGAATTCCTTGAGACAAGCTACAATACCGAAAATTTTGAGGCCATGCATAACATTACACACTTTACAGTTAACTAAACAACAAAACACTGCATTTGCAATAATGCAGGGATCTCATCTTCAAATTTGTTACAATCTGAAAATTCTGTGACAACATAAAATGTTGAAAGGAACCTAAACAGTCTTCAGCTAAATCCACAGGTACATGAGTCTGAATGGTTCCTGAAGTTCAAGAGGTGTAAAAAGATTGTAAACATTAGAAAAGATGCCAAACATCAGAATGTTGTGTAATTGATCGAAATGTCAAGTGACAGAAATTATTTTTACTGAAAGTAGAGAATGATACTGTTTTCTGGGTGCTTGTCCAATCTGAAGATGGTGGTCAAGCATGGTGAAGTTTGATCAGACTACAGTGCACTGCATCCCCAGAACACTGTCAACTTCACAGTCACTGCTGTAATATCCAGCTGTACCAAGCGTCAAACTGATGACACATCTGAACATGTAAAGGAACTGGTACAACAAATTTCAGTTGACAACTTTAACAAAAAGAGATCAAGAGTACAGTGTTATGGGACGTTCCACCACGCAGCCTATTGCTTGTCTGCCGAATTACACAGCTTCACATCTCAGCAGATTGCAATACAGTACCTACAGGGTCTGGCAGAAATACCTGACAATTTGGCAAAACAGCTGGGAGTGGAACCCTTGGCATGGGGAATTTGTCCTTAACCCTTAGCCGCTGAACAACATATATATATATGTCATGCTGTGAGGTCTTTAAAGAGCTGAATGATATATATATATATATATATATATATATATATATGTCTCAACCAGTGTGACAAATTTTGGAGCAATTTTGTTCACTCCTAATATGCATACTGCGGAGTTCTGCTTTGCTGTGGACTCTTGAAGGTCAGGCCTGCATTGTGTAGCCACAGTGGCCCCCCCCACCCCCTTGCCCCCTCAACCCCTCCGAAGAGCCCCTCCTTTATACGTCAACACATACCAGCTGCGCATTTATTGCAGCTGACTAATACGGTTCCAGACACAGCACGTCTTGTTTATGGCTCGAAAAGGAGTTGAGAGGCTTGAATATCAATATCGGCCTATGAAACAAGCAGGAACTGTTGACCAGAAAGTTTTCAGTGGCATACTGTAACGCATATTCTCACACAAAAGTCATACACAAAAATCAGAGATATCCACAAAAATTTATGTTTACAGATACAGTAGGTCCCACTGACGTGCTCTAGTAGAGCTGCAGCATTCTGTAGGGGTTGTGTGTCAGTAATTTGGAACACACACCCGCAAATTTACTAAAAACAACTTGGGCACCCCCGCATAGCTGTAATATTGTGCAGGAGCCACATCGTGGCTTTAGATCTGTTTTGCTTTCACCATAGAAGTAGCCCATATTTTCATGATATGTGTCTGTTGCTGGGCACAGTTACAGAGAGTAGTAAGCAGGTCGGACTTGTGAGCACTGGGAATGGCCACCAAGAAAATGAAGCCCGACGAGGAAGCCATCACTGAAATTCTGGTTGCAGACACTGACACAGAATCAGGTGCTGAGGTTAGTGATGTAGAAGAAGAATTTGAAGAGGAAGAAGAAGATGACCAACAGGAAGAAGAAGAAGAACAACTACTACAGCAAGCCTCAGCACAAAACAAACCACAGGCTGCAACAAGTGGTGGAGGATTACCACCCTGGGGACTGCCTCAAGGAAGGAACACAAGTGTTCATCCTTTTGTCGGTCCAGCAAAAGGTGCGAAAAAAAGTGAGGCTCTACACATCAACAGACAGGTCACCACTGTCTGTGTTGATGTTGTTTTTCACAGAAATTTTTCATCTGCTGGTGGAACAGACCAAATTATATTATGAGCAATTCTTAGACCGACAAGCCTGACCTAGCTGCCGACTACCTGACATTATGTTGCCAGACACGATGACTTTCATTGCCTTAGCTCTGCAGATGGGACATGTCTTGAAAGACACACTACATGACTACTGGTGCAGACTTAGACAGACACGCACTCCGTTTTTTGGGGAGACCATGGCACGAGACAGATTTTTACACATACTACATTTTCTGCATTTTGTGGACAATTCACAGAGACCTGACCAAAGCGAAGAATATGACCGACTGTGGAAACTAAGGACCGTCTTTTGATACCTTGGACGACAATTACACAAAACTCTATAACCCCTCGGAGAATATGGCAGTGGACGAGGTAATTGCAAAATACAGGGGCAGGGTTATCTGGCAGTATATTCCAAAGAAAAGAAAATGTTTCAGGATCAAATTTTACAAACTGTGTGATGAAGCAGGGTACACGTGTGCCATGAGGGTGTACTTGGGTAAAGATTTGCAATCCGCCACTGAGACATGACTGCAACACATGCAACAGTTAGACATTTGACCCACAGAGTTGAAGGCTTAGGACACAAACTATTTATGGACAATTTCTTTTCATCACCAAGACTTTTTGGTGACTTGGACGGACATAAAATAAATTCAACGCACCTAGGCCTTAAAACAGGTCCTTTGTGCCCCACAATCTGATACTAGTTTAGCGGAGCCATGTTCCTTTACTGAAGTTCCATATGGCCCCTTATATTTAAATTCATAATACCCTCAGGGTCCAAAAAGAAGGAACACAGATGTGCAGGTCTGAGGGAAGCCAAGGCCTCACACTCACACAAGATGTGGACTGAGGTTTCCTCCTCAGTACCACACTTCCTGCAAGTGGGGTTATTACTCAGCCCCATTGCATGGAGATGTCTTCTCAGGGTGTTGTCTGGTAAAAAGGCCAGTAACAACACTGGATTGTGACCTATTAAACGACAGTAACTGGGTCTTTGTAGCCGGGCTAGGGTCTGTAATCAATTTTCGAGCCTGTAAACAGTGACTGTAGTAATTAAACAAATCAGTGCAAGTGAAGTTCATCATCACTGAATGAGATCCTAATCAGGTCACTGACACACACTCTCAAGCTAAAATTCAATTTCCATATAATGCTATTCAGTAACATGTCTGTTGGCTAAAGTGGTAATGCTTCTAGGAGAAGGTGCAGGGTTTGAATCTTGGCCACATCAACGACTATCAAATTTTCAAGATTATCTCCAGTCTCTCCAGGAAAATACTGGAACAGAGCATCAAGTCATGACACAACTGATTATTATTTCCACATCTTTTAACTAGTGATCCTCACATATGAATCCATATAACGTTAACTATGAGGGGGTGCTGATAAGTCCGTAGCCCGACCTACTTCCTGATGTCGTAGGATGGAATTGATAGTGTTGCTGGAAAGAGGGGTCTGTTCATGTGACGAATTGCAAGTCGTTTCTTGTTTCAGAGGCCCGAAGGAAGCATGTCAGATGACGCAGGTGATTTCAACAACATGGAGACACAAGCTGTCATCAAGTTTTTTTTCCTGCAAGGCAAGGCGCTTAAGGAAATTCATGCCATTCTGAAAGAAACATTAGGGGACCATGCACCATTGTATGCCACCATAAAAAACTGGGTGGCCCAGTTTAAACGTGGTGATTTTTCCACCTGTGACGCACCTTGTCTTGGACAACCCAAAACAGTGATCTCCCCAGAGATTATTAATCAAATTCACAAGCTAATCTTGGAAGACCACCAGACTTTGGCTAAATCAATAACTGAGCAACTGGGCATCTCACGTGAGTGGGTTGGGTCCATCATTCATGAAGATTTGGACATGCAGAAGCTCTCCACGAAGTGGGTCCCAAAATGCCTGAATGCGGATCAACAACATCAATGGTGCCAGTTGTCTGAGCAACTTTTGGAATTTTTCGACACAATCCAAATGATTTCCTGTTGCGATTGGTGACCATGGACGGAACCTGGTTATATCACTATGACCCATAGGCAATGCAACAAACAATGGAGTGGCAGCACAGCGGCTCACCCCACTCCAAAAAATTCCGAGTGCAAAAATCCACTGGAAAAATTCTCGCCTCGATTTTTTGGGATCAAGACGGCATCCTCCTCATTGATTACCTTCCAAAGCGCCAAACTATCAATGCAGAGTATTATTCATCTCTGCTGGTGCAACTGAAGGACATTTTGAAGGAAAAATGCCGCAGGAAGTTCGCCAGGGGGGTCTTGTTCTTGCACGACAATGCCCCAGCTCACTGGGCACTTGCAACCCAGAAGAAACTGGCCTACCTGGGCTTCCAGTGTCTTGATCACCCACCCAGATCTGACCCCGTTGGACTACCACCTGTGCCCCGGACTTAAAAAACAATTGAAAGGTCGCCATTTTTCATGCGACGCAGAGGTCATTGCTGCCGTGGAGACCCGGTTGAACGGACAACCTTATGAATTTTTTTTTGAGTGGTTTACAAAAGTTAGAGCAATGGTCTAAGAAGTGTACTGAGCTTCGTGGGGGGAGTATGTTGAATAAATCCTGAGTTTGGTCGCTGTAGCTTGCTTCCTTCCTTGTCGGGCTAAGGACTTATCAGCACCCCCTCATACTAAAAGGTCACTACAGTTAAGGCATAAATATAAAAATACATACATACATACATACATACATACATACATAAGCCTGGTAAACCCTAAACATAAAGCACTCTGCTCTATCTCAATTCAAGACAAGGAGAGTAATGAATTACCATATGAAACCTGTTTATTGTCTATTATAATTTCATCATGTAATATAAACTACTTGTATAGTTCTGGTTATCCACATAGCATGACACAAACAAAATGTGCCTGTAATATATACCTGGAGGAGTGGGCAGTTCATCTACAGGAAATGGCCTGCCTGCACTATGCAACTTGATGGCATTCTCGTACTGCTTCACTATACGACTGATGCGGCGGACTTTGCTGGTATTGCCTTCATCACGAGCGGCCTGCTCGACACTTCGGTATTTGCTGAGGCGTTGCTCTAGTGCTTCCATCACTGTAGCTGGCGCTGGTGGTGCAGAATAAATGTCCACTTCTGCTGCTACTGTTTGCTCGCCGGACAGCTCGGTTTCGTCATTTGACGATGCTGGCACGCCTTCAGCTGAACGTTGCCTTTCACATTCTTCTTTCTGCCCACTTGACAATGATGCAGCTTCCACAAAGTCTGGAGGTGGAGGTGGCATTGCACTTAAATCCACCGGCTCACCTGCCTGCAGTGCTGCTATTACAGGATCAAATTGCTGTGGATCACAAACATCCAGTTCATCAGGTGTGCTAAATGGTGTTTGTGCAATTTATCAGTTGTGCTAAGTGGTAAAATAGGGGGGAATTCAACAACTGACCATCTGAAGGTCTCATGGTGGTTAACATTCACATTATGACCCTTCTGGGAGATGACATCATGTAGCCTGGTCCATGTGTATCACAATTTCTGAGGAAACTGCTGTCTCCATCTACGGACAGAGACCCTAGATGCAGCAGGTTCCTCCAAAATACTGGTACCTATTGACCAACATTCATGGTAATAACCCAGAGGATTTGACAATGTAGACTTGTATAAGTCTACACAATAAGTCAAGTCACAATGTGCATTTGTCCAACATCATTCTGGCTTACAGTGTGAGTATTCAGCAATCTATCTGAAGGAACATTTAACTATTTCCTGCATTAACACACTTAAAATTGTCTCATATATTTCTGTGTGTAAACAGTAACAAAATAGAAACTGTGATCTCTGTATTAACTTGAAAACATCACAACTTTTACCCCACTGATACCTTAACCTGTTCCTTTTCTATTGTAAAACATCAGCGACAAGACTGTGATTTTTCCACGCATGCCCACTACTGAAAGACCTCTCCACCTAATTTGTGCATTTACTGTCATATTAACATCATGAGTTGAATGCTATATCTTTGTTCTGTATGTCCTTTGACATCCCTTCCAGCAGTTACTGCACGGAAGCAACAGATAACAGTTTTATTTTTCACAAAAATAAAGTATATTTTACTGGCAACTTGTAACACTTGAAAATAATTTAGAGAAGCATATTATGCTGCCACATTAAGTAATGATACCTTGGCTGTGCGAACATACTGAATGGCCAAGTTACTGTTGCCTGCCCTCTTGGCCTGCAATGCAGCTCGTTTATACAGGTCTTGCCTCTCCTTTAGCATGTTAAGGTTCATCATGTCTTTTGTTGTCAGTTCTACAGATGTGACTGTACTAGAGTCTGCACTGTCTGCAACAAGGCCAGGCAAAGGAACTCTCAATGGAGGGCGGGCTATTGATCGAGGAGGTCGAACAGGAACTGGAGGTGCTGGGCGTAAAGGTTTGGGAAGTTCTACAGATGTATGTGATGGTTTAGCAAGTTCTTCAGATGGAGGTGATGGTGCTAGGTGTGCTGGTGTAGGAAGTTCTTCAGGTGGAGGTAATGTTGGTGAAGAAGAGTCGGGAGGAGAGGGGTGAACATATTTCTTTCCTGCAGAAGTCATCACAGGAGGTGGAATATCTTCTTCCTTGACTACCTGTCCAGCACGGGCTTGTTTCAAAAGGTCACTAAGTGCGTTAACGCCACGACCAAACCTGAAACACAAAATAAATGAAGGAATACTCTTCCTGGTTAATCTCTTACCAGAGAATAAGAGAGGGAAAATACGAAACTAATAAAAATACATTTTTACATAAGTAAACACAATGGTACTTCTATCCACAGTTATTGACGGGAAAGTCAAAGTAAAAGATAAATGGAGGAAAATGAGTAATGAGAAAGCACTATATGTGTCAAAACCACAAGAAAACAGCAAAAAATGACAATAATACACCTCTGACTTAGGCCTACAGAAACAAAAAACAATTAAGGCGTTACTTTAACACTTTTGGGCAAATAACTTTTTTTCAAAGAAATTTGTAAGTGAAAACTGTTTAGTCAAACCTTAGGTTTCAAAACAAATGGTGCCCTTTTCAAGTTCAAAGTGTTGTGTTTGTCATGCTCATCAACAACTTGTGCATAAAAGAACAATTCAACGGTTTCATAAGAAGTGTGCACTTCAGCAAAGCCTTGTACTAGTTCACGTTCATGTTCACCACCACCTTCCTATTCATTGCTGCTCCTGCCAAACTCATGACCATCACACAACTCTTCAAAGCTGGACAAAACACATGTTGCCAGCACAATGTCTAGAGATATGTAAGACACAAAGCAGACATCCTTCTCAGCATCTAGCCCAATCCTGTTCTCACGCAAGGCATCATCCTCATCGCTGGAGTCTGAGTTGGTTTCTGTGTTCAGTACAGGCTAGTAGATGTACTGCCAAAAACAACTCAAAGAGTTGACTATGTGACTTGTTGCCCAAATACTACAGCAAATTTTACCACCTGGAAAACAATGCTTTCAGTTCCACACCCTTTTATGAGTTCAACAAGCAGACATCCTTTTTGTACTAGGTGCTACTTGTACAGCAGCCTGATATGTTTTATTAAGTCCAAATAAAAAGAAACATTCTTGTACAATGTGTGGAATTATATATGTATTTTACTTTCCTTAGATATGATATAAATTGTACATAAGCAGAACTGTCCACAAACAACAAAACATTTGTACCTTGCACACTCACGGTGGCACTGAGTAACCTCAAAAAGTAAAGGTAAAGCAATCCCTGTACAACCCCTGAGGGTTCCAGGTGGTTGAGGCTCCCAGATATCATGACAGTTGGCACATTAAGTTGGTAAGGTTGTCAGCCCTAAGCACTGGTCGCCTTACTCCCCAGGAAATATTCCTGGTATTCATTTCTGTTAGAGGCTCAGTTGACACCAGGGCCACTTTGTGGCTGGAAGGATTATGCCAATGAAAAATTCCAGTGACACTATCAAGAATCGAACTCAAGACCTTCCAGTTTGTAGCGCAGTTCTTCAACCAACTGTACCACCACATGCTCCCCAGTTCCCTTAAAAACCCACTTAAAACCATCATGTTCATGATCACTCTTTTATATGCACAGTATTTCAGAGCAATTTTTTTTATGTTTTTCAAACAATGTGGTCTCAATGACTTTCAAACCGTGACCAGCAAACGATTGTCACTGCCACATATATTATTCCACTGTACCACTGTTATCATCTCTTTGGCAGTTTTCTCCACCGTGGTAGGACTGGACTTTCAATTCTACCCAGGAGAACCATCTAATCTGCACTGCTGAAGTCTCATATCCTTCTAAAAACATTGGCAGTCTCTCCAGCCACAGGTCACTTGTATCAGTACCGACAATGACAACACAGGTACATTATGTATATCAGATCCATCCACTCGACCCAGCAAAACTGTCAACTGGCATTTTGATCAGTTATCTTCTTGGGTTTACTTACAAGACATTGTCATCAATAAGAAGGCAGTAATAGTAGTGTAGTTGCTGACAATGACATATTTAAAGTAAATTCACCCTTCATCAGTAGCAGCAGCAGCAGTGAGGAAGAGGAAGAAGCTGTTAAGCCCAAAACAGACAGAAGGAAGGCGAGAAATATGCAGGGCCATTCCTAAACATACATTTACAGAGTCTGAATTCAGTTAGAGAGAACAAATACATGACACTCAGCAATATGCACTTTCTGGAGTTCCAGGAATTAATACAAACATTCCTGCAAATGAAGACAGCTCTACCTTAGACATTTTTACAATATTATTTAGCACCGAATTATTCAAACTTATACAGAAATAAACAGCCAATATGCAACACAGCAAACAAAGAAAAAGCAGCAAGAGGCATCTCTGAAACAAAAACCTGCATTTGTGCAGCAGAACCTTGAGGAAACACAGGCAATAAAAAAATTCTTTTTAACTAACTGTATAACATTTATTTACCAACTAAATGCACATTCTTAGATTAGTACAAACACTGAATGCGTTTCTCCAACATGTTTCGGTACATGTGTACCATTTTCAGAGACAGCATAATGCCATTTCTTAGAAATCAAATGCTATTGTGAAGTTGTTATTTATAAGCTCTTGGTCAGTAGCAGCTTCATAGCAGCTTCGCTGTTGATGTTGAGTATATGTACAGGTACATACAATCAAAATTAACACTGAAACATACATATAATCAACATCAACAGCAAAGCTGCTACAGACCAGAACCTATAAATAACAGTTTCGCAGTAGCATGTGGTTTTGAAGCACTGCATTGTGTACTCCATGAAGATGGTACACACATATCAAAACATGTTGGAGAAGCTCAGTTAATGTTTGTACTAATTTAAAAGTGTGCATTCAGTTGGTAAAAAAAAATGGTATATGCTGACATTAAAAATGTACAGAATGGGACAACTTTCAAAAAAAGATCTTTTTAACTGTTATACACATGAGTGCAAAATGTGCAACATCCACAAAAGATTACTGGAGCTTGTATCTGATTATTCAGACCCCATCTGCAGTTTCGACTGTACTATTTCTTGACAACTTTTTTGTTGATACTGACCACCCTGCATCTAAACAATAGTACAAAGGTAGCTAGGGATGAGCTAGGCTGTGACCAATTATTCATACTCTGGCCAGTTACAAACAACCTAACTGCACAATTCCAGGATATTTACATGCTGGAGGAGAAGCTCACTACTGACAAATCACTATGTCCATTTTGAGGTCATACATTCTTCTGTGTGTGTGTGTGTATGTATGTATATACAGGGTGTCCCAGGAGGAATGTGCCAGACTTCAGGAGAGTGTTCCTTATGTTAAACTATACCGATATAACCCAAAACACCTATATCCAAAGTTGAACAGTTACGGAGATAATGGCCAGAGAAGTTTGAAACTTTGACAGCTGTTACACA
>Ga0123357_10006302_pt1 | contig 14434 bp, 7 predicted proteins | sample TergutEmb28metaG_FD_89873 | JGI IMG/M metagenome (GOLD analysis project Ga0123357, IMG submission 89873) | Embiratermes neotenicus P4 segment gut microbial communities from Petit-Saut dam, French Guiana - Emb289 P4 | ecosystem: Host-associated > Arthropoda: Insects > Digestive system > Gut ...
GGTGAGGAGAGGGGGTGTATAGGGTCTTGGTGGGGAAACCGGAGGAAAGGAGACCACTGGGGAGACCTAGGCGTAGATGGGCGGATAATATTAGAACGGATCTCCAGGAAGTGGGATGTGGGTGTATGGACTGGATTGGGCTGGCCCAGGATAGAGACAGGTGACGGACGCTTGTGAGTGCGGTAATGATCCTTCGGGTTCCGTGAAATGCGGGGAATTTCTTGACTGACTGCAAATCAGTTAGCTTCTCAAGAAGGACTCTGCACCATGGAGTAAGTAAGTAAGTAAGTAAGTAAGTAAGTAAGTAAGTAAGTAAGTAAGTAAGTACGCAAGTATTAATGCAGTGCATTATTTGGTAACTTGTATACGTATAGCTCACTTGAAATTTCATTGTATGTGAGATAAGCCTTTGTAAACAACACTGTATAGTTTATTTCTGAAACACCTGATATATAATGGGAAACTGCTATGAAGAGTTTTGTGCCCTTTGTCCTGTACCATAAAATGTCACAATGTTTTGACATTGGTAATGAATTCCTGTTACTTTTGGACTTTGTCCTGAGATGTAATTGGAAATCTGCTCGTACCTTGAGAGTAGCGGACAACGCTACTGTTGCAGCGAGTACCAGTAGTTAGCTTGTTTCAGCAAAACTGTGGTACCTAGTTGCATGAATATCAGTTTGCGTTGTTGGAAGTTTTGTTTTGAAATCACGACTGCTGTTAACCACCCCTGCATATTTATGGTAAGACAGATTTTCTCAATAATTTTAGACGCTTTCGCAGCATTCGAAAAGCGACTATTAGATCCGTCATGTCCGTCCGCCCATCCGTCCGTCCGCCCGTCCGCCCGTCTGTCTATCCTTCCGCATGGAACAACACGGCACAGGATTGTATTATCGCTTGAACCAAATTTGCCTTGTTTTCTCTGCTAAATCCTTGTTCTATTAATCATCAAATCGATTTTGTGTTCAGATGCAGCTGCATCTTCTGATGATGCTTCCATTTAACTGTAAGCGACCTGAACAATTGTTTTGATTGAATTCATGCCGTTGTGTCATAATTAACTGAAGAGTCATAAATTTCTATCAGACAAAACAGTTTTATTATGTTTAATTTAATAAAGTTTGCTACACATCATTATAATGCAGCAACTTAATTCTACATTGCTTTGACATTTGTAAAATTCGTGAGATCTCACAAATTACAAAAAAATATTTTTAACATATTTCCTCCTTGGTTTTAGATAATGTCTACTAATGTCCGGCGATGGTCAAAATATGGCCAAAATATATAGCGTATGTTATTGAATTCAACATAATAAAATTGTTGTGTCTGCCGGGAATTTATAATTCACTTCGACTGAATACTTGTGACAAGTTTTTCTGAGGCACAGTGATACGAAATGAAACTAAGAACTCAAGACTATAACCTATTTCCGTGACATTTATTTACTACCCCTCAATACTTGTATTAATATTTTTCAGTTACCAAACACGTATAAAAGTCTGTGTGGACTATATCAATTACGATATTATTTCTATCGCTGGTCACATTGCATCTTGCAGGTACTCTTATAATTTACAAAAATAAACCGTAATTGTAGCGTCCGTTATTCAGAGTATATGACGCAATTGTACTGCCCTCATCCGTCACTTATGATGCAGTTTTAGAGCCCTATGAACTGCATATGATAAATCAACAAAAGAGCCTTTATCAATACGTTCAATCACATATTATTCTCCAGCAACACGTTTTGGTCACTTCTGTTACCATCATCAAAAAAAGTGCATCTTTGTTCAGGCATTGAGGCTCTGTATCTGCCGTACAGCCCTTAGGTGGAGTAGAGGTATAGCTCTACTCTTTCTTGAACACGGCACTAGAAGGGGGTGAGGGGTCAGCGTCACTCCCCGATCGCTCTTAACCCCGGGAAAGACCCGGTACCCATTGTACAGGAGGCTGGGTGGGCCCCAGGGCCAGTCTGGACTGGTGCGGAAAATCTCGCCCCCACCGGGATTCGATCCGCGGACCGTTCAGCCCGTAGCCAGTCGCTTTACCATTATTAGGGTGTTGTATAATCAGAATAAAATCAAAATGTAAATAATTGTACAAAAATGTATAAGAAATCTACTAGAAGTGATTGCTTCTACTGCACACTGCTTCTTTTGTGTGAAATAGCTATGCAAGTCAATAACAATATAAACACACCCTATTTTGCTGTAATTGTCGGATAAGATAATTTGACATTTTACGTCCACAAGGAGCGCTGTACAAAGACAAGTGCAACACCAAGTGGTTTTATCATTAATAGTTATTTGTATATTCATAGTATTCTTGTTATAAGACACCCTGATGATGGCCACAGGAGAGGCGGAAACATGTTTGTGAAGAATACAACATGTGATTGAACTTATTTATAAATGTGCATTTGTTGGCTTATCACATGAGTATAAAACACTTTTAACGCAAGGTCATGTAACACACAGAGGGCACGTGATGTAACTGAAGAGCCCTGTATAATCTGCAAATTATATAATGGTAGAGATATACGAATAATAATCTGAGTACTGTTTGAACTGTATGTGAATTTCAGCTGCCGATATTTTTGTGACATCACGTATGCACATCACTTTGAGGCGTAAGATACAAGAACACAGCACGCAGGATGTCCAAATTCTGCATTACTTAAGCACGCATTTCTAGATTTGGTGCTGCGTAATTTGTCTGCTCTGAACACGTAAGTTTCCTTCAAGTAATGAGGTGATATTTATGGTTCACTCTGCAAAATACCCTACCCCAGGCGAATTTCATTATTGCAAGAAATATTCTCATTCGTATTGAACCCAATAAAGCGTTGGCTGACTTGTCATACGCTTAGGAAAGTGCAGTCATTTTGTCCCCAAAATATTCGCTTTAATAAACGCAGTAACCTGCCGTTAATCGTAAAATATGATGAATGTATTTAAGGAAACATGGCAAGTAATTATCACACCGTGATGAGAACATGGAGGCAAGCGCAGTGATTATTTATGAGAAGATTTAATTAATAAGTAGCTGGCGGAGTGGGTGGGGTCCTCAGCTCGCAGCTCGCTGTAGCATTTCTCTGATGAAATGTGCTTACTGATATTTATCACACACGTCAGATTATTAGCACGAGCTGACACAGTAGCTGAATGAGATGGTGACGAGGAATATGACAGCGGACTTACCAAAAGTGACTTATCTCCATGTAAATATTTTGAAAAGCTCGACTTAACGCGAAACGACATAGCACATTCAGCAACTTGAAGCATAAAGCCATGGGAATGTGGAGTGAAGTATCTTTGAATTCTGAATTATTAATAGAAGATAGGAAAGATATGTTTGAGGCAAAAATAAGGCGATTTCCTTTCCTTGCTTGCTGGACTTTTTTCGGATGATCATACCGTTTAATTCAATGTGGTCCCACTTTTTTCTCTCACAGGTTGTACTGTACGTGCTTACATTCAGAAAGTTATAAATATTATTACAGCCCGTTTATTTAAAAAGTTTTATGTGTATTGATTTTGTTTTTGTTATTTTCAGGTGAGACATCCCCATTGCTGCAATAGTAATATAAATATATGAAAATACAAAATATGTAGTCTAACACACTTTCAATTAAGCAGTTATTAAAATGTATTTTCAATCATATCTCTTGGCTAAATGGGGACCGCGGTAGCTGTGCTACAAATCGGAAGGTCGCTGTTTCGATCCCAGCTGGTGTCAGTGGATTTTTCGTTGACATAAAATCCTTCCGATCGCACTATGGCCCTGGGTTCGACTCAGCCTCTAACAGAAATGAGAACCAGGAGTATTTCCTGGGGTAAAGGCGGTCGGTGCGTAAGGCTGACAACCTACCATCATCCTGTGCCGTTGTCACGAAATCTGGGAACCTTAACTTCCTAAGAAACCTCTGGGCCTGTCCAGGCCTGTAAAGGGACTGCTTTACCTTTACCTTTATCTCTCGGCTAAATGTTTTGACTCGTCCATCTGGAGCCACCTTCAGGCTGAACTTTTTTAAAAATGTAATACGTGTATGTACAGTTGACAGTGCTTGTTGATTACGAGATTTCGTATTACATTGCTGTGAGTTAAATTCAATATACAAAAAAATTAAAATTTTTAAGGAAGTGAATAATAAACGATGGGTTGAGGTATGAGGGGTACAGTAATTACAGTGGTTGGGATATTTAGAGACGTAGTGTATTTAGATTATTGTGTCAGACTATATTTTGTATTTTATATATGGTTTTTTTTTTATTTACTCGTCATATCTCAAAATTTTAGCCCGACGAAATGTTTTACAGTTTCTGACTTACAAACAATATTCGCCAGCAGTTTATAGGACAATTCATAATGTGCCGTCGTATCGAACTTCGTATTTCTTAAAGTATGCGGTAAACGTTAAATGCTTTGTTTGAGTGTGCTTGTTGTCCTAAATTACGTATTGTCTATGTAGCAAACTGCTGACTGTAAAACTTGGTCGTTTACATTGAGGGAGGAAAGGAAGCTGAGGGTATTTGGGAACAGAACATGGTGTTGAGGAGAATATTTGGTCCTAGGAGGGACGAGGTAACGGGGGAATGGAGGAGATTGCATAACGAGGAATTAAATGATTAGTACTCCTCACCCAATATTGTGCGGGTGATAAAATCGAGAAGAATGAGATGGACTGGGCATGTGGCACGTATGGGTGAGAAGAGGGTGGTGTATAGGGTCTTGGTGGGGAAACCGGAGGGAAGGAGCCTACTGGGGTGACCTAGTCGTAGATGGGTGGATAATATTATGATGGATTTACAGCAGGTGGGATGTGGGTATATGGACTGGATTGGGCTGGCCCAGGATAGGGACAGGCGACGGACGCTTGTGAGTGCGGTAATGAACCTTCGGGTTCCGTAAAATGCGGGTAATTTCTTGACTAGCTGCAAACCATTTAGCTTCTCAAGAAGGATTCTGCACCATGGAGTAAGTAAGTAAGTAAGTAAGTAACTAAGTAAGTAAGTAGCAAGAAAATATTTATAAACGCACAGTAACGTGATGCCACCACACGAAACTACGTCATTTATAATTGCGCATACCAAAACCAGTCTCAATCAGCGGTTTGTAAAAAGATAAATGTAAAGTAATCCCCGTACAGGCCTATTACAAGTCCTGAGTGTTACAGGACTTACAGGCTCTCATATTTCGAGACAATCGGCATATGAAGGTGGCAAGGTTGTCAGCCATACGCACCGGCCACCTATACACCCCAGGAGATACTTCTGGTACTCATTTCTGTAATAAGTTGAGTCGACTCCAAGGCCATAGTGCGGCCGGAAGGATTATGTTAGTGAAAAATTCCATTGACACCATCGGAAATCGAACCTGCGACCTTCCGGCTTGTAGTGCAGTGCTTCAACCAACTGCGCCATCGCGTGCCTCGCGTCGGGTACGTAGCGCCATGTTATTATGTTATTAATATTAAGCGTATGGAAACAAACATTAAATATTATGACTGTAGAGTATCGCTTTTGTCTTTATTTACCATCATGTAAAAATACATCTTCGCCTCAGAATTTCGTCCGTTCGAAAGCAATAAATATGGAAGATTATTACACTTCGTACCCTTTTCTTACTTATGCGACACAGATATTTAATCTTCTTTGCGCCATCTTACGTTCGATAGTCTATGGCATGTGCGACTAAGCCGCACGTTTTTTTTTAAATATATCGCAAAAGGGCAAAATTTTCGGGGGAAATATAGGCTGTATTTATTATGAAATATGTGATTTGATACTCTCAAAAACTTTATTTGAAATATTTCCTATTTCAAGGAAGAATTAAGTGGGATATTTTTGTATCCGGCCTTCTAATGATCCTCCTTCATCAAAGGGAATATCGGCGGGATGGAGACAACAGGGAAGATAAGTCAAATCGAAGTTACAGAAAACAACCTCTTTTATTGTAGTCAAGTCACTTGATGTTCCACCAGAACACACACACACACACACACACACACACACACACTGCCATCTCATCCGCTGCCTTGGTACTTCCGACAGATTTGCGTGGATAACGTGTACTTGTCTTTCTTTAATCACGCGTTGCCAAAATTCAAAGTCAGACCGGTATCGCCTGAATTCAGGGTCGCAGGTGATTGACTAAAAAGAGCCGCGCCACAAACGTGAGTTACTCTGTTGGCCAGTCGATATCAATTCTGTCACACGATCCCCGCACGCTTCCTCCTCAAGCCGCACACCTGCAACAACCGTTGTAAGCGGAGGGCCCGAGGGAGGAATTTCCAGAGTGAGCAGAACGGACGTTGACTTGCCGATGCGAACCTTTATAAAAAATTTGAGTTTTAAATAAAACCCTAACAACTCAAGGAGCCCTGTTCCCGGAGTCGAACCTGGAACGGGCGGCTGTCGACATTGTTATCGAAGTGTAAACGAATTTGAATTTCGTCACAAAGGCCCTTCTATTCTAAGCCGAGTTGTTTCATAAGGTTGTACTGGAAGATACCCGGTTGCTGGACTGACAGAAGGATGGACGGACGGACGGACAGATATGACGAAGCTAATAGTTTTAGTAACTGTATGAAGGCGCATAATGAGGGGAATCTATGAAAACATCTAAAAATGCAGAAGCCCTGCCTGTCCCAGTCCTTGACCGAAACATCTCTAAAAAGCTTATCAGGTATTATTCTTGTTAGGTGCCATCGCAAAATTGCGAAAAGCGACTATTAGCATCTTCATGTTTTTCCGTGTGGAACATATGTGCTGCGACTGGACGGATTTTCATGAAATTTGATATTTGAGTATTTTTCGAAAATATGTCCCGAAAATTCAAGTTTCATTAAAATCTGACAATAATGAGTATTTTACATGAAGACCAACGTACATTTTTGATCATATCTCGCTCAATTGTTCTTGGAATGCGAACTTTTTCGGACAAATGTCGTACAGAAATCAAAATACATATTTTATGTACGATAAAAGTTTTTCGCAAATCGAACCGTTTATGAGATAATGTAAAAAAATTTGGTTCAGCCAGACAGGCCTAGATAACAATGCAATACGGGGCGTGCGCATTGGATACTGAATACCTAAGGCTACAGACACACGCTCAGAATATGTGATACTTATTGCTTTTCCACGGCAACAGTGGTTACGTGAACGCGTTTCGATGTTAAGTTATAGTGCAATGTCTGTCTTGTTGTCCTTCTGATGACACTGGAATGAGACTGAGTTTGACTGTAGAGTGACAGATTTTATGTTCTCACAGGGACATTTCTGTGGTTGAAGGTTTCCGTACGTACAGTAAAATGCGTGCTATAAGTATGGGGAGTGGCGGAATAACACCAAGAAGGCAAAACGGAAGTCCTTGAAGAAGCAATGTGCAATGCTACTTAGTGAACCATAAATCCCACATGCACTGGCCCAGGATCGACCCGGGCTTCGGAGGTTACAGTTTGGCTACGGACCGCCAAAATCGGTTCCCACCTCACGGCAAGAAACTGGACCCCGATCGTAAACACCAGCCGGGTAATGTCGTTGGGTAATAATAATCATGTTTGGGGTAACTGTAATTCTGTTTTGGGTAATTATGATGCTGTTTAGGGTAATATAGTAATGGTATTTAGGGTAATTTTAATACTGTTCAGCTTAGTAATAATTATATTTAAGGCAGTAATAATGCTGTTTAGAATAATACTAATGCTGTGTAGGATAATAATGCTGTTTAGGAGAATAATAATTATATGTAGGTAATAATGTTGTTTAGGATAATAATAATAATAATAATAATAATAATATTGTTTAGGAGAATAATAATTATATGTAGGTAATAATGTTGTTTAGGATAATAATAATAATAATAATGTTGTTTAGGATAATAATAATTATATGTAGGTAATAATGTTGTTTAGGATAATAATAATAATAGCGTTGTTTAGACTAGTAATAATGCTGTTTGTAGTAATACTAATGCTGTGTAGGGCAATAACAATATGTTTAGGGCAATAAAAATAATGTTGTTTAGGGTAATAATAGTGTTTAGGATAATAATAATAATACCTTATTGTGTCAATCCTTTGAAAATTTAGTGTTAATCACTGTGCAGGAAAATTAGTTTAATATTTAAAAGGTTGGATATGAATAGTTAGTACTATGCTTTAAAGGCTAGATTGCAACCTTCTAAGACGTGACGCCGTGTATTCTGGTAGATACTTAGTAAACTCTCCGAGGAGCCTGCCGTCCCCATCTTCGCGGTAGAAGAAGGAGGCAACATATTTCGCTTCAACATTGGAGGCTTGTCACACTACACAGTGTCAGGCATTAGAAGACTACAGTATTGCTATTCACCGTAAACCTTCTGTTGCCTGTATAGGCCTACGTAAGGCCAGCTTGACGTAACGGAATATGGTTGGCTGTGTTACAATATGATAATGCATTGTAGAGGGGCAGAAAGAAAGTTTGGCTTTTACTGACATGAACAAAAGAGGAGAGTTTTACTGCTACACGTTGTGTTGTGATGGAAATTAACTGCGTCAGTACAGATTTCAAAGCACAGAGAGGGCACTTGTAACAAGCGATCAAACGTTGCACTGGCAGAAACGTACAGAGGAGGAATTTACCAGATGCTTTGATCAGATTGAATAAAAACAAGAAAATTTGAGCAGTTTCAAACATCGCACTTTCTAGAGTGGGCTTCCTGATTATTTTATTTATGCTTCTTTTGAAAAAGTGACTATTTGCGTTCAAGTTCGTCGCGGGTCGCAACATTTATACCTTGGCCTAAATCGTTAATTTTTGCATCTCAAAAAAAAAAAAGAGATTCACAGTTCTGTGTTTTTGTTTAGGAATTGTATCTTTTATGTTTCGAGGTTTATGGTGAGTGTGAAAATTTGTGATGGGTGTTTACTGTCCAGGAAAAGCAAAGGATGACGGTGTAGGCCTTGCATTAAATTTGCCAACGAGAGATGGAAATTCTTTTGTGAAAATCTACTAGAACAAGAAAAATCCAGTAAGGTAGAGATTCATTTTTTTGGTCTTCAAATGTGTCTATTTTGTTCTAACCTGCAAAGAGCCGATCCTGAAAATCGGGAAGTTATTAATCTAGAACAAGTTACGGCGTCGTAGTCTAGGAGATGAAAACTGAATTGAATGCATTTTACTAATTTAGTAATCGCATAGAATTTGTTAACAATTTTTCTCATGGCTCGACAGCCACGCTGGGATTTTACCTCCCTGTTGTTGAGGTTTCGAGATCATACTCAGACACGCCAAACACGGTAGGACTCCTCTAGACGAGTGATTGGCCTGTCGCAAGACCTTTATCTAACAACAAACAGCACTCACAAGAAACAGACATCCGTGCCCCCGGGGGCATTCAAACCCGCAATTCCAGCAAGCGAGCGGCCGCAGACCCAAGCCTTAGACCGCGCGGCCTCGGGAATAGGAATAATTCTAAATACTATCTTAAAGAAATATGTCGTATTGGCTAGAGGAAAGGAGGTGCAGGACTGCTGTAGGCAAAATAACTGTCATGTTAATGGCAAGTAGACAAAATCATTATACTGATTTATGAGACAATGAATACTGATGAATATTTAGTTGCTTGTTAATTATTTTTCTTCCTCATAAACGCTTTAGCCACAATTCATAGAGGTGAATGCCTGTTAGAACAGACAATTGTCCGTAAGCACAAGCCTGTACCCTAGAATCTGTAAATAGATAATCGAGTTTTGATTTGTTAATTTTGGAATTTAATTCCTCTCGATAGTTATAAACACATACACCAAATTGAATTTTGTCAGAGTGAACAATTTGAATATTCAATATGCGATACCATAAACACATTTGTAAATATAATTAAATGCCTCATAATTAGCATAAACGTAAAATTATCCAATCACTGTGTTCACGCCGACTCTAAAAAGTATGTATAATAACCTTAAACGTAAGAAAAGCTGTGCACTTTGCTGACCTTGTGTCTTTATTGGTTTTGGTCTTAAAATTAACATTTGAATATTACCCTTCAATTACGGTGTTTTGAAACAGTTTACCCTATTATTTTCGTAATGAATGTTAACACGTAATTGGTAAAAAGATAGAAATCGTTATAAATGCACGATTGTATACCTTAGCGGCATCTGTTGAATTTTGTAACACAGAGTATTCGCTCAGTATTGATCCTCCAGCAGTTGTTGTATTGCCTGCCATCTGTGGAGTGTCACTTAAAACACGTTCGTCTGTGTGTTCAGTATTTCTGTTGTGTCTCCCATCTGGTGGCTTCTGTCGACTCTAAAACGAACATCAACTGGTGTGAGCGTCTACCAAAGACGTCACGTAAGAGAACTGTCCGTGATATCTTCGTGGTAGTGCTGTCGCAGTATACATAAAGCTACGCAGGTTCATTCTGTATGAAGAAAAGGGAACAAATTGAAATTTATTGTTGTGTAACTTTCTCCACTTCCACTTCACCACATCTGTTTTGCGTTTAAAACTTTGGGGAGACACATAAACGGAGAATATTTGAATACCGAGTTGCCGAGGAAATTATATGGAGGCAATTAGAACGTGCTGAATGCTGCATAGTGAGGAGCTGCATGGTACTGTACGTCGTACTGCTCACTGAATAGTCTTAGGGCGATAACGTCAAGAAGGATGCAATGGGCTGAACGTGTGGTGTAAATGAGATAATAACATGCAGGTAGGGACTTGGTATGGACGCCTGAAGGGAAGAGCGTACGTGGTAAACTTGGACGTAGATAGGAATATAATATTAAAGTGGTTCTAAAATGGCGGGATGTAAAATATTTTCATGTGGCTCAAGATACGAACGAGGTAGCTTACCCTTCTTATATAGTTTACGTTGTTAATTTCGCGCATTAATGATAACCAAATTGCAACACTCAACCAAAAAATGCACAAAGTTGTTTGATAGATATTTATATTATAATTAACAATGAATATTCCTACATTAAGCAATGCCGCGTAAAACCAAATCAGTCACTTTTATACACAGTTGACATGAAGTACTGTCAACTTTCGTTAAGTACGTAGGCTGCTTCCGAGATACTGTATAACGGGATTCAGTGAGCTTATACAATTATTCGACAAAGGTTTATCTACAGTTTAACTATCTGACTGTATTACACGATGTCCACTTTGCATAAAAGTGGCTAGTTTGATTTTATGCGGCATTAATTTGGTTTTGTACCCTGATTATGATGATGATGATCCCTTGTGAATCGAAACATATAGTTATCACAATATAATATATCTAAGGAAAAATAAAGTGTATTTCATGTTAAACAAAATATGGGTAAATTCTTAAACAGATAAGCATCCAAGAAATTCTCAAGAGGGATGCTGCTCTATAGTGGTAGTTCAGTGTTGTGTTAGGTCTCACCAGTTGCATTCCGGCCTGGTATGAAATGTCGTTTATTAAGATATTTGACGTTAAGCGGCTTATTTCTACTTGCATGAGTTACCGTTCATTAGAACTTGTTGGTTCATGCATTGCATTTCAACCTATTATGAAGTAACGTATATTTAGATTGATTCATCCGGTTAAATTTTATACAGTGAAATCCCACTCACTATGGCGAAACTATACCTGATCTGTCCTTCATTAGACCCGTTACTTCTTACAGTCTATTGCCATTTTATTTATGCTGTAACATATTTGTGTAAATGACAACGTCCTTAAGTGTAGCTGCCCCTTTGCACATCATGAAATATAAGGGGGAACAGAAGTGCAGCTTCACTCATTCGTAACTTGCGCACCAGATGGGGCGAGTGGTCAACTTCACGACTACGGGTGCCCTACTGTGAAAACCGCCCTCCTTACCTACTGAATAGGAGGCTGGATGGGCCCCAGGGTCATTCTGGATGTTTTGGATAAATGGAAAATAGGTGTATAAGTATCATACCAATGCCGGGGATCAAACTAGGATTCTCAGACATTCAGCCCATATCCTAGTCACACAACCGACTGAAATTTCCTTGGAAATAATCTGTTTTGGTTTAGTATCGCTTGTTATTCTGCTTGCTGCTTCCATTCGGTTCGAAAATTTTGAATGTCTGATAAACCTGGGAGTTTCTCATTGTCCTAAATGTTTTCTTTTCATTTATGATCTAAAAACATGTAAATCCAGACTTTTACATCTGCGGTTATGATTCATTAAGCTTCACGTGCTTAGTCGGGGTAGCGTAACCGGTGTGGCGACTGCGTTGCGGTCTGGACGGTCCGGGCCTCGAATTCTGGTTGAAGCAAGAGATAATCTTCTTCTTCCAAACGACCACACTGGCTGTGGTGAACACCCAGTTTAGGTTCTTGGGGGTAAATGGTCGGGGCGTGAAGTTAACAAGTCACGTTCATCCTCACCTCCATCTAGTGCTAATGTCAGGAGTAAGCAGAGGTATACCTCCGTTGTGCCAGTATGCCTTCGTGACGTGGACAAGGAAAAGTTTAGGTTTTGTTTCTGATTTGAGTGGAAGACGTGACATGTCATGTGGCAGTAAGCCGTCTGTAAGATTGCTGACCTGGTCTGCGTACTTTAACAACTTCCATCAACTGTTATGAATAAGCCATTTCTGGTTCCTTTACCGGTGTACTTGAGATTCTCGAACTTCTGGGATGTTACGCAGCGTAGATCGATTGTTATTTACTGGCGCTAAGGGAATATCTATTGGACCCTTCTTCAAGGGTCGAAGACTGCATGACCGTTGCGGATATGACTGGTAGGTTGTCCCGAAACGTCGGTAACTACACGAATTACAACCCGGAAGTGCTAAGATTTCGATTCCTATCAGTTTTGTAACTGAGCTTTAGCTGCAGTTAAAGCCGTTTTACTCATCGCAATGGAATTTTTCACAAAATTGATACTCCATTGTGTTTGTAGGGGAATTCCGTTCATTGGGATTCAGATCGGCCTAACTTCTTCGACAGATATACTGTATCTGTTGAAGGTGTTGCAAAGTGGATCTCAAACAAACCATTTTCCATCCTGCTACATGCACGTTCAAAAACAACATTCGAGTGAATTAAATTCCCAATTTTATGTTTAAATCACGTGAAACTCCTGGAAACACACATTTTAGAAAACGTTTTCGTGAAGACGTCAGCTCATTACTTAAACGCGTTTAAAGTAAATTAATAGTTATTTTACATTAAAGTGTTGCTTTTTAAAGTCTCTTCTCACCTATTTTACCCGTGTGTACCTCATGATTTAATATTCAAAATTTCTGATATTTTGCGTGGCGACTAAAGCCGTAAATAAGATTATCATGATTTTAGTAATGGTGACTTAGCGTGTGTTCTGCGTGGTACGATTTGAAATTCATGTATTGTTAAATAAATTTCAGGATCCAAAGAACTGATCTTAGAATTTCCTGATTGAAATTATTTTCTACCTCTTTCTAGGGTGTAAAATGTTTGGTACAAATAGGCCTATGTGTAAATAACATATTTAAACACCCTGAACACAATCTCCTTACAATACTGTAAGCATTGCTCTTGAGAATAAGCGCTGTTTCTAAGTGATCTAAAGGTATTCTTTTCCTTCAGTGGTCAGTATTTTAACACCAAACAAAACAGGAGACGTTTATTGCTGCCATCTGATGGTGCTATATGAAATGTCACTTTAATTTTGTTTTTAGGAAAACAAAAGGCAGTCACACAGACTGATAGACTAATATTCCGGAAATGAATTCTAGCCTTCGACAAATGATACAGTCACAATAAAATATTAATTACTTTACACGCTTGAACCTCTCAATTTTTGGACGATTTGCATCTGTCTACATTCAGCCGTTGTAAAACTTAAGGTTAGTGTGTGATTTAAGCCGCTTGCGAACAGTTCGTGGATAATAAACATGTGTCTGTGTCTGTATTGAATGCAATAACACGGAATACGAACAAATATGCATGAAGCCAACCTGCTTCTGGGATGTCATTTGCCATCTATTCTCAACCCTTTAAAGTATAATAAGCTCATATCGGTGATCGATTGCTCTGTATTGTGTACAGACACGTAATGAACGGCAGCCTATTTACCCCATGGATGTACCATGTCGGGAAAATAAAAACAAAGAGAAAGCACTCTCTTGCTTGGGTGTTTTTACCTTTTGTATATGTTGTATACTAATTTGTCTCGAGTGGTTTGTTGCTAGTTTTAAGTTGTCTTCAGTGTAATTGTTGTATGATTGACCGTGTGTATTGTTGTTGTTGTCTTGTGCGTGTTGTTATCTTATGTGTATTTGTTGTATTGTGTGGGCATTGCTTTTTTTAAATTTAGATGCCGGAGTGCTGGCTAGAAGTCAGTATTCGGAAGGTCCTGCGACCGGCCATCTTGACACAGGTTTTTCTTGGTTTCCCTGTGCCTAAAAGCAAATGCTGAGATGGTTCCCAAGATTCCAAGTTGCCACTA
>Ga0123357_10006303_pt1 | contig 14434 bp, 9 predicted proteins | sample TergutEmb28metaG_FD_89873 | JGI IMG/M metagenome (GOLD analysis project Ga0123357, IMG submission 89873) | Embiratermes neotenicus P4 segment gut microbial communities from Petit-Saut dam, French Guiana - Emb289 P4 | ecosystem: Host-associated > Arthropoda: Insects > Digestive system > Gut ...
AAAATATAAATAAAAACAAAAAAAAAAAAAAAAAAAAAAAAAAAAAAAAAAAAAAAAAAACAAAAATTAGTATATTTTGGTGTTGCAAAAAAACAAAGGAAGGGGGGGGGGGGGGGGGGGGGGGAGAGAAAGGTGGGAGGCCATATACAGATTCTGAATTTGGAAGCACCATTTGTAAGCTGTAACTTGAGAGGTGTGTGCAGAGAAGACATCACAGCTTTAGCCTCTCTGTTGAAACTTGTACAAGGGATATAAAAGAACTGGGAACTATTTATTTGCACAGCTTAAATTGCAGGCAAAATCATCTGACTGTTATATGCTTGCAAAACTTGCAATGGATGGAAGCACTATCACATACACTGCGCTGTTGACATTCATAACACTGACAATGTCTTTCATATGCAAGAGCAGCTTGCTAATTTATGCAGCTTGAGGCATTATGACTGGGGAATGTTTGTTCTAAAAGTAAACACTTGCCCCTCTGGAAATGGGCAGGGGAAATTGACAAATGTGGCAATAGATGATGGCAGAAATAAGTATGGCTCTAACACTGGTGTTTTATGATAAACATGCAATGAAGTTACGCACATGAACTGTGACAATATGATGGTATTACGTTGCACCATTCATCAAGAGGCATTGCATTGAAAGATATTTTTTATTAGATATTAAAAAGTTATGGACACTAATTTTAACAGTGGACTGTTCAACGTAGTGGTTTAAAGGTCTGGCATGTCTAACATTTTCTGGAAGAAGTTGGATCACAGTATGAGGATGCCAACTACTTGGCAGCAAGGCAGCTGAATAGATGTGCAGTCTTTAACATGTAGTTTTCATTTTCAAACTGAAAAGGACACTTTTCTGATCGCAAAGCACAAAACCAGATTGCGGTTGTCTGATGAGAAATTGTCATGGCTCTCACATTTTTACTGAACACAAGCTTATTTTAAGAAAATCAGTATGAAAATTTCCAAATAAATTACTATGTAGCATGCTGCTGATGCGGAGGCCTTTGAAGTACAACTGAGCCTGCTGCATCTTGGCCACTTCCAGCTTGCAAAACTGATTCTACAGTTTCCACTTCATGACATGAGTGGCAGACAATGATGGACAAATATGTGGGAACTATTCAACAGCTCCCAAAAGAATTTTATTCTAAGTTCATATATTTTCACAAGAGGACAAGTGACTTATGAATATTCCAAATCTTTTGCCACTGCCACTGATCAGGTTCCAATGCAGATGTAACTGAAGATAACTGAACTCTAAAATGACACATAAAAATACTTTGGTCATAGGAAAATTTAGATACCAGAACCAACACGACAATTTCAATTCCATCAAAACCTAAAGCAAAGAAAATACTAACAAAATCTGACAGTACTTACGTCCGTCAACAAGTGTTGTTGGTAATGAGCTTCCAGAAAGTAAATTTAGTTGCCAGCCTAATAATGAATACTTGTATGGTACAGTACATACTTCTTCACCAAAATTCAGTGCAGACATTTACAAGTTACTGAGGGAGACATAACCCCATAAATTTCCCTGAAGGGTGGGATGAAAGAGTCTAATGACTCTGGAAACATCTGTATGCCATGAATTGAGGTACACATTTTTCCACAACAGCATGTTTGAAATAAATGAAATAATTCTGGTCCAGAAAAAAAAAATCATGAAATTCATTCCACACCTCTCTGGCATTTGGGGAGGTGGGGGAAATCAAACTGTATGTTAGCATCACTAAATGAACAAACAGTGCCACCAAACTTCAGAAACAAAATACAGTCCTGAAGTGCAGATTAGCCATAAAAAATGAAACATTGCTGTAATATTGTACCACCTTTGTTGTCAGCATTTTTAACTGTGCCCAAAAGAGACACAGTATATTAATTAACTATGAAGACAGATCTTCATGTCTATTAAAATGACAAAAGATTCTGGTCTCTTACATCAAGAAACTGCAATCCAGCATTCCTAGATTCCATGTACAATCTTAACCGTCTGCTTCTCAGTGTCCAATTTCATACCACAAACAGTCAGTCAGTATATGCTGTTATGAAGCATTCTGCCATGCAGAAACACTGATACTGTGTGTTTATGCACGGTACCTTTCTCTCTGAATGGTTTTGTTCCTCAGCACGCTTTGCTAGAATCTCTCGCTGAAGATCCACTTCGGCTAATAAGCCTGAGATTGCTGTCACAACTAGGAGAGAAGCAGGACAAGGAAACTATGTGACAGAGCATTAGTACAATCTGGAGGGCTTCAGCTCCAAAGACGAAATCTACCTCAAGCTGGGATGAGACCACAACCAACACTGCACATTCACCTAGTTGCCCTTTGACAAATGCACCGAACAGTGCAACATGGAGGTAAGGAGCTCAAAATACTGAGGTATTGCGTTAACATGCCATGACTGCATCCATAAACTTCACCATGTAAGTCATTATTGCTTTTGACATTATAAATCTCACACAGCCAAAAACATGTCATTAAATATATTGTGGTATGAGCAATTAAACATTACTGTTGGGGAACAGAAATTTTAAATCTCCCAGTATTATTAAACTGGTTGCCATATACAAATTGTTGAAGTATATTTCATCCAAAAAGATGGGATTCTGGTACGCACATGTGCCACTGCAATAATGGGATGCACGGACAGTAAACAGCTAATGAATTAGGCTACTCAGCATGCCCAGCTTTATATACAATTTTGATGTTCATCTTGTTTCCCAGTTCTTTTAAGATGCCGAGACACTTCAAACTGCTTTAGCTGGATGGTATGGTGATATGACAACCAAACCAAGCCTCCGTTCATATTCATAATCCCTGCCTGAACAAACATGGTGATGCTCAAAGAATAGATGAAATGCACAGCAATTGGTTTTGGTCTTAAAATTGAAATCACAAATAATGGAGCAGAATGTCATGCAAAAGTGAGCGAGGTTGAACCCCTAACCTTAGCACCAATCAACTGTGTGCCTGAGGAAGAGTGTAACTTGTGTGGGACCGAGCCCATCTGAGCTACAATCCTCTCCATGGCAGCTTCTGTCTCTTCAAGTCGCTTGCGAAGATGGTCAATCTCTACATCTCCTGCAAAACAAACCAGTCAACCATGCTCCCAGCCCAAAGCATTAGTGGTGGGTGAAGATCTGAGCTTTTGTTCCCAACAACAAATCAGGAATTAAGAAAGCAGTAATGTGTAAAATTACAGCTAGCACCTTGGAAAATTCTGAAGATTACAGTTTATAAAACTTCTGCAGTACTCGATATATGTATTCTGTCTTGGCTAACATGAAGTTGCTGAACGAACTCAACATACGTAACTTTAACATACAATCCAGAGAAGTCAACACACATTGAGATGCAAGATGCAAAAGTATACACATGTATATCCATTAATCTATCAGAGCCATGACTATAATGAGGCAGTGGAAAGAAGTCTCATGAATGGTAGGGATGACTGCACTTGAGGTTTCCCCTTCTATCATGACTGCTGTATTCCCCTCAAGCCCTCTCATGTATCTTTACCAGTCCAAAGCACTTGTCACTAAAAAAAGGTTACCATATTATCACTAGAGGCACTACAGTGAACAGAATGTTAAATGATTGCAAGGGAATGTAAGGGAGTACAATGGACAGTCTGAGAGCTAAAGGGAGTATAGAGAGGTTCCATGGGACTTCTTCCTGTGGTCTCAGTGTAGGTTGAGAAAAAAAAACAAGCTTCCTGCATGTGTACACTTGGCCATCAATTGTGTTGCTACCAACATCCAAAACATCTGGTACTGACTCATATTTCTCCTTTCACGGTGTGTAGGTGCACATGCTGCTGAAATCACCTGCCTGAACTATATTGTGCATGAGAATTTTATTTGTACTTTGGAGCAGAAGGGATACTAAAGTATACTACACACTTGACTCTGTAAAAAACCAATTTTACACTTCTGTACGGACTTCGAATTGATGCAAAATCCTGTAAAGTGTAAAACCCAGAAAATTAAAAAATGTATTATAATAAAAATGTGGGTTGCCATATAACATAGCTTTGACAAGCCATTTAAATTATGGACTTTACAACAGTTTTTAGGATGAAAATACAACATGGTACATATATGCAAAATGCAAACACATTCCTCCCAGTATTATGATGTGATGTCACATATGACACCATAATAGCTGGATACCCCACATCAGACATCCTCATACACTTTAAAATGAAAACAGCAAAAAGGAGGATGTTGCTACTCACAAAGTGAAGATAATAACCTAGTGATGTATTGTGATAATAACGCGAGGAAGCTAAATGTTCTGCATTATCTGTTTATTTAAGCAGCAAACAAGGGTTGGTTTTTTTTTACTGTATAGTTCATTTTCAAGTTTGTAGCACATTGAAATAATGCTGTCCTCAAAACCAATACATCACATGTACTTTCTGGCCAATTGTACTCCTTTTAGTGCATACAAAAATGTTACTGTATCTTCTACCATTTCCTCCTCATATTTCACTTCTTCTGGCCAGGTCAACTGCTGGTCCAACACCTGATTAACAATCAGCACTCCACAAACCTCCACTGCATTGTCACATGTTACGTAGTCTTTCAACTGCATTCAAGGAACTGAAAACTATGCCAGTCATTTCCTTCATATTCAGTAAATTCCAGTGCATTGTCATTATAGCTGTAGCCATGATCAAATGGGAAAACCACACTTAGCAATATAGTTCTTGATAGTAGTTATCAACTTTCAGACTTAACTATAAAATGCATCTAACTTCATACATGATGCATCTTGGAGCAGTCTGCCATCTATCACAACAGTCTTACATATTAACTGCTTTCTATAACTGCACTTGATGCATGTATGAATCCCAAATGTATTTAAGGCAGTAGCTGGATGGCACAGTCAGCTGGGAAAAAGTTGTTTTTTTCAAGCTAGCACTGATCAATGAAAAGCAGGATTTTTAAATTTTCTGTACCAATTTTCCTGTCTAGTCATGTTAGGTAATCCTCAACTATCACGATGTTTATCCAGAAATTTGATTTAGCATTATATTTTGTAGGAAGTTTTCTAACATTCTCAAAGCAATGTAGACTTCTATATTTGCCAGTTAAAAGTGTTGGTACTTTGTTACTACCATAAACCTTCCATTCAAGGAGAAATGAAACCGGCTGTTTTGGTTTTGTTCCACGATGGCAAGTCTCTCCGCAAAAATTAAGAATTTTATTAGTTGTAATCTGAAAAATACATCTGTCTCATCAGCTAGTTGTGGACTGAAAAATACACCCATCTCATCAGCATTATCTTATGTCACATATCTCTTGCAAGAGTCAGGCATTTTTCCAGTCATGTAATGTTTCTGAATCAAAACTCAAAAATTTTATCTCCCCTTTTAAATCTGTCAAACCAACCATCAGAACCTGTGAAGCTGTTTACTGCCAAATGAGTAGGCATTTTCAAAGCCCTGTCGCTGATGGCAGAACCATCTAAGGAAATGCTGCTTGCTTGAACCATGCAGCAACAGCAGATTCAATGAATACAAATCTGACATGTCTTCTTACTGAACCTCATGCCAACTACATAAAAGCAGTCTTCAAAATTTAGTTCTGGGAGATAATACTATGTTATCACTAGCTATGCTATGCTAGATGTCATTTGCACTTGGTGATCCTATTTCTCACATTCACATTCCCCTGGCCCAAATAAAAATTCTGAGAAGTGTAAAACAGGCAAATTTCCATAGTGGTGAGTAGTTGAATAAAGTGTTAATTCTGGCAAAGCATAAGCTGGGGGGACATATAATCTTTATACGCATTTGGCGAAGACCTAACAAAAATGTGCAATAAAAATGCCAAATACAAAACGCTATAACGTAAAGCAGGGGTTTCCTTGTATATCTGAAATTTTGACTTTACAGGAACGAACCTCACCAATGAATAGTAGCATCTATTCTTTTACAAATACAACTGATAAAAATGTACTAAGCAGAGGCATTTGATTTATTTCTAAATCACATTAAAAGAATGCTGGTATCTTGTGTAAAAAATGAGACAAATTACATTTCTGAAAACCAGTTAGACTTGTAATGTAGTGTGTTCAACAGATATAATTGAAGAGCCATGAAAAGAGACATGGAACCCAAATAATATATACGTAAGGGTCGGCATTACTGGCATGTCAAAAAAATATCAACTTACACCACTGTAATATTGAATGTTACCAGTCTTATCTGTTACCTGCAAGGGAACAGGAACACAGAGTACTGTACCCAACCCTACGTACATCAGTTGTTTCATCAGAATGCATTTGGGATAAGTGCAAACATTTTAGTAGTAAGGAGAAATATGGCAGACACAGAAAGGTTCTGCTAAACTACATTCTGCAATACCTCTATGACAGTAATTACAAATATTTCAATGTCAATAATTTTGAAATGTAATATCTTTTGCTCTTTGTTCTAAGAGTATGCATGATGAATTTTGTTACTTATACTGTAATTTGTTTCAACAATCCAAAATAATATTTTTCAGATTCTATATTCCATGAATATGCTATGTAGGCAGCAACATAATAAAATTTACAAAGATCCCAAAAGCGTCTCCCAAACAACTGCAGAAGCACTATTAACAAACACAGTATTTAGATGAGGCAATGTACTCTACTTACTCGTGTCACGTTCCTTCCAACCTGAAGAACAAAAAATGAAAAGCACAGTTTTGTTAGAATATATCAGTAGCTTTCACAACCTTCTTCTGGAATTAAGTAAGAACTGTGAACCAGACCCACCGAGCTTTGTGCCATTCTCTTCTGTTGCTTTCCATACAGTAGCTGATTCATGTTTCACTTTCTGTCGCATCTGGTCACCATATGAGTGGGTCTGATCATCAACATACTCTTCTGAGAATACAATTTTCCGAAATTCAGGATCCGAGTTGAAGTCACTGTAGTTGACCGCAGACTGTCCAGGCTTCTTGAACATTACCTAACAAATTTCACAGAATCTGGAATTTTTGTCTCAATCAGCACTTAGTCACTTTACTGCAACATCTTACGGCATCCATTAACTACACACTCCCGACTTCAAAACAGCAAAACTGAGTAATAATTAACGAGTCTGATGCCAAAACTTAAGCCGTTACTATTATGTTTCTGGTTTGATTCATTACATGTGAAAAGAAATGGAATTAACTGCATGGTCATTAATATGGAAAACATTATTTCTGAACTCAGAATAGGATCATATCAAATTCTGAAAGACCATTTTTATTTTACTGATGAGTAACATAAGCATCTGCTAAATGTACAAAAATAACAAAAAGGGATGTACAAAAGTTTAGAATTGTATATAAATTGGAAGGTAAATGTTTTATGAGACACGACACTGTGCAGTCTGATTTCCAAATATTAAGGACAAATGCAGTAGAACGATGCAACACATTCCTCAGAACTGCTGATAAATTTCCAGCAGACTGTGCTGTTACATCCCAGCAGACAGTATCCTTCACAGTTCTCACCATGAGAATCTGAAACTCATTTATAAATTTCTTTCTCTTCATGTACTGCAAAATGGAGATGATGCAAATATCATGACAAAAATTTATTTGGTACAGACTGGTCTAATCAATGATCTACACTGCTGTTTGTCTAGTGCGTCCAGATATGGTCTGCCTTGACCTTTATGTTCTTGAACACCAAGACAGCATAGCAGGATGCCCGATGGGTATGGGTGGTAAGCAAAGTGGACATACAGCTTCATTTATGTATGAATACAGATTCACTATGGTGTTACAAAATAAATCACACTGCATACAATTTGAGGCATTACCTTCATGACTGTGTACATGAAGAACACGACAATACCGATTGTGTATATAGGCATCACAATACCCATGGTGCCACTGCCCTTAGGTGCTGGTACCACATGTCCTGCTCCACCCATTGGGGGCCTCATCCCAGGTATAGGGCCAGGCTGTAAAAAATTACCATCAGATTATGTTCAGTCTTTGATCTAATACCATAATCTTGGATGGTGGTTCTAAGGTGCATCCACATAACCCAAATTTCAGCAACTGTCATATCCGCTGTCTGTGAGGCAGGTCTCCATTGTCACCAATCACATACAAGCACAAAGTCCCTGTATCTGGACCAGGTTATGGCTGCTTGCCTTTCCAATATCACACTCTTCATGACTGTGTAGGAACAGCATTCATGACTGAGGTAATTTAAGTTTGCACGCGTAATTAAAAGAGACTAGAAAGAGTATTCATGCTGCATCAGACAATTCTAGAGCAACATTTGCCAACTGCTTTAACAAACGTGTTTACTGTACGTATTGGTAGTGGCATGGAGTACATTCCGTATCTGTGGGTGTTCTCTTTTAGGTCTGCAACAGGGAAAAGAAGTTACATTTTTATACACACATGACATTTAAGGAGACTGAAGCTTGACTGATCTGTGTTAAAAGTCAGATGCATGTCAAACAGAGATAAAGCTGCCTGTCCAGAAGAAATGTTGCTGTTAAAACAGCAAACACAGCATGATTATGATTTCTGTATTCACATATCAGTTTGATGTTTGTAACTGTAACTGCACTAATACAGAAATATAACTATTGATTTGTAAGATTTTTGGTCTCTGAATTCATAAGAAAACGGGACTCATCAACAGTTTCCAGCATATGTTTATTATGAGAACTTTCCATCCACACTACAGTAGGATCAACGAATTGCCTCCCGATTGTGAACAAAGAAAATGGCAAAAAAGGCAACCCTAAATTTTTTTTACCAATTCTTGAAGGCCAAATTATAAATTTCTAATATATATATATATACTGTATATTTGCAAGAGCTGGCTATAATTTATGGATGCTAAATTGGGTCCATACATCCACAAGGCATGAGAATTTTCCCACAAGTCTTGTTTACATGGCTTATAGCCAAAATGGATAAGTGCCAGATCAAGAATAACCATCACTTACAATAATCCCTAAACCCAGATTCAATAATTCTGCTAAGACTAAATATGCCAATTTATATGGTGCCAAGACATGGAGGGGAGGGAGGGGGGAGGGCCACAAAAATTACAACACTGGTAGGGCATAAAAATGTAACGATGTGGTTTCAAAAGGCAAATGCAGCTTTGTTCTTCTTTACTGAGTACAAAAGGCTAGGGAGATATCTACAGCAACAAAGTTCAATATTTTTAGAAGTAACATTAAGTTTATCATCTTTTAAGAGTGTGAAACAAGGAATGTTACACACACAATCATAACAAACATGCAATTATTTACAAACAGGAGCCTTACATAAATTTTGAAGCTCTTTAGGGATACATTCTGCATGCCAGTGACTGGCCAGTGGCACAATGGCATCACTAAGAGTGTGCTTCTGCAGAAAAATAGTGCCTTAAAATGTGGTACAAAGAGGCAAAGTGTGATAGATTTAATGTTGTTATCAAAAACTAAACAAATAAAGGCCTCTGTTACAGCAAAACTGATGCCCACACAACCAAAACTCCTTTTTTGCTTCTGCCCACTTGACTGACCAGAAAGCAGCAGTCAAACAAGCTTGGCCACTGCTTCTAACCACAGCATCCACTTTACATGGCTGCCTGCTACATGCTGCCATGCAGGAAAGCCCCATTTAAATACTTGTGTCTACTCTAATGGGCACTAGGGATCACCTGCATGCACATAGTATGCTGGCACACAGGACACAGACTGAAGTTATCTCTCATGAAGAACTCCAGAGACATGCACCCAAAAAAAAAACTGGTGGCAGTGAAACCGAAACTGTGGAAATGGAAAAGACATACACTGAGAAGGTATTCTTCTGCCATAGACAAACAAACGTCAAGTTGGAACCCTCCACAATGTAAAACAGGAAGCTGGTGGAGAATGATAAAAGGGTAAAGCTGGAAAGTTGGGAAAGACAACAACTGCAGAGATTGCTGGCACTGCTTTGTGGAAGCCCTACGCTTCAAAGTGGATTTAACAGGAACCCACATGACTTGACAGAAATTACTAACCTGAAAGTTACTATATGCATTGGGGGATCAATTAATCTTTGTAAACTTTTAATTTCAAATGACACAGCCCTTCAAATCCATGAAACCATATTTTGTATTCTGCAGGAAATGAAAATTCATCTTCTCAGATGTTTACATACATTTTCTATTTTGGAGCAGAATTAAATAATTTCATTATATTTTTGATTCTGATTCACATACGTGATGTCAGCAGCTCAGACAATTTAGTGCTGAATGGTAAACAGTTGGTCAACCCTCACACATGATAGTGTCCTGGCCAAGATTAAAACACCTCTTGAAAAAACGTCAGAAGTTAAACCACTTGTACCAACTTACGCAGAAAAATAGTTTCATATACAAAAGTATTTACCTCCCAAAATAATATAATTTAATTGCTGTGTGAGCATTTTCTGCAGTGTAGTACTAACTCCTGCTTGTTAATCCCGTTTCCAGCAGGACCTATAAGACAAAGCTGGCCCTTACTAATGAATGATGTAAGAACACTCTATCTCCAAAATGCTGTACATTATTTTTTATTGCAACAATACCCACACAAATACTGCCACAGAAGTATTAACCCTTTGGCTGCAGGGCTGGAAATTTAAATTATGGTGCATCTTATATGTCAAACACGAATAATTTAAGAACAAAAGAAGATAACATTATGAAGGACATAAAATTTTGTGGTGGAAAGAAGGAGATGGTGCAGCATGTCTCAAAAAAATGCAGTTAAGTACAATTGTTGACTAAATATATGAAATATGGTTTCCTGGTGGTAGCAGCACTTGCATCCTACATATATGAAGGACATTGTCTAAAGGTTAATCCCTGGGCACTAATTAACAGAAGGTAAAGTTGTCCCTGTGCATGCCACGAAGGCACACAGCAGGAGCAGAATTACAGCCTCATCAATTCTTAACCTTGGCACTAGATGGAAGAGTGGGGTTACCTTCATGTCCTGGCAACTTCCTGTCCAGTTAGAGACCACCCACTCCCCCACCACATTCTTGGTGATGACTTTAATCAATGTTTGGTCACAATGACTAGTTAACGTTTGGTGCCAAACCATTACAATGCTTCTACCATCTGAAACCTGTATGTCTACACTTTACTGCTTGTCCCTCAGCTTGCTGTAACATATCTGATGTTACTTTATTACATTTTTTCCAAGTTTTATGCCAAATTCTATAATATGCCTCTGCCTTAAAACATATCCCCTGCCACTGAAAAATGGGTCTTATCAAGTATTTTAGATAAAATAACCATTAATGGCAGAACTATGTTTCTTGTGGCTTTGAATCATCTCACTTCAGACCTTTTGTAGAGCCAGACCATTGCAGGTATTCAGAACTGCCAGTTTTATTGCTTTCCAAACACCCCTCATATGATGTGACAAAACCCTGACATCCTGGGTTAAAAATCACAGACAACAAAAATGTGTGGCCAGGTACAGCATATTACCTATTAAGAACTCTTTTAGATACTTGAACACAAGCATGCGTAGTACTTAAGCCTTATAAACAAAGGTAAGAACAATATCAAAATCATATTTCTACTGATTTTGTGTTTTCCCTCACTTGAAAAATGAGTGAAAATGTATATCAACAACACTGGGAAGGAACACAGTTCTACAGGACACTGGTGATGGTAACATCCATCCTGTGGACTTTGTCCATCATCCCATGTTGCAAATAAAAATCAGACTGCAATGTTACATTCTGAAGAAAATGAGTAAAGGAAACATCTACTCGACTGTGCCCAACAGGGAAAGCTATTTTAAACCTCTTGGTCCAGAGGGTTAGAACAAATTTTCCTATCCTCCTTCCCTTACTCTTCTGTCTTGGGACTGGGGCCAAACCATTGCCTGAAGTGCTGCAAATTACTTTTTATTTTAAACATGAGATGACAAAGTCCAGTGAGTAAATGATTCCAAAAATGTTAGATGCATTTCCAGTCAGTAAAAAAGTCTAAATCTTGGGGTGGTTCCAGGTGAGAGGACAAAAGAAAGATGGACCTTACTGGAAAAGGAGAGTGTCTAGAGGTAGTATCCTGTGAACAGGTACTAATTGCTGGGTTCCACAAAGGATGGGAATATCCTGATAAGCCTCTGAAAGGCTCTGCTCCATAAAGTCAGTATGCACTGGCTGTACTCTGAACTGTATGCTTAATCATGCTCTGCAAGTGGTACAGTCACAACAACAGCTTTCACACACTATCATTCATATACAGCTCTTACACTCTATGCTGAATCATGCTTTGGATGTAGTATGGCAACAGACAGCTCTTCATTGTGTTTTGCATGTTGTACACACACACACACACAATACTAACAATACAAACCTGGGAAAACACCCACTGAACCAGTAACATAATCCAGTACACATACCACATCACCAACAGTCATGCAAGTAAAATAAGCAACCAAAACCTGAATATACTTTAAAATAACCTCAAAATAACCCACAGAGGTTGAAAAAAACCTCAATATGTTTTATAATAACCTGAAAATAATCTATACAGGTTGAAACATGTCATACCGGAGATCATTTACAGTTGTAATTATTATGTTTACATAGATAATAATATAACACCATAACTCATGGTCGTGCAGATAAGAAATTGGTACTTCTATTAAATATAGCACACTGAGATGCAAACACTGAAGCTCTTACACTGTCTAGGTACGGCACTCTTACCCTGTCAACGACAGGCTCCTTAAACCCCAACAAAGCCAGAGAGTCAGAGTTCCTTTTGTTTTAAGTGTCCATTCCTGCATAAGCTGATATTAACCTTTGTATTTTACATACTTTTAAACCTAAAAGATTTTCAAAGGTATATTTTTAAGAATTGATCCATTTACCTGTTCCCAAAGTTTTGACATAATTTACCTATTTTTATGCAGTTTTGTTTAGGATCCTTTATTAATTAGTTCATTTTCAATGAATTTCAGTTTATGGAATTATTAATTTCAAATATCTACTTCTGTAAGTGCTAAAAACTTGTAGCTGACTGTACATGAGAATATCTTGTTTGGTACCCAGCAAAGCTATTTACTTTTCTTGCAAGTGTGGCTTATCTGGTGGTCATATACATGAGTCCATATTCATTCTTCAAGTCATCGGTATAGGAAAGAGTCTCAAACACATATACAATGAATAGGCTAGTGCAATATGGGATCGAAGGCAAGTCTGTTTCCTTCTGCTGCAATTTGTATATGACTTTTGTGTCATGTAGTTCCATGTTTACAACTACCTTCTGCTCAGCAATTAAGTCTGTTCTGTCAGAGGGACAGCATGCATGACAGGACAGTGTTTAGATTAAATTACTAAATCTGATATTCTGCTGGCTTTACTGCCTTACTCCCAAGTGCAATAGCATGGCAACATACTACATGAAGCACAATGCAACTAATACTACAATCTGAAGCAGGTTCATTTGAAGTTCTATGAAACATTATGAAAACGGTACAAGGAAAATTCATATACTCGGATTTCTGTAATTTAGTGACAACAAATATGAACTTCACAAGACATATGAAAAATGTGACTAACTGTGGAAATGACAAGTTCTTTGATTCATATGCTGTTACAGCCTAACTGAAAATACAGCAGTTGAAATTACTGTGCTCTCCAGATGTAGAGTCATTTTCAGAAAATATATACAGCAAGAACAATAACAGTTTTACATAAAAAAAATTATAACTGTGTGATTCTAAGAGTTACATGTCTATGTACCCTCTGTTCAACAAATATCAAGTGACCTGAAATTTCCTAAGTCCCAAACTGGGAGTCATGTGACGTACAGTTGCCATCATAATTCAAGTCTTTTACTTTCTCCATATTTGTGCATTCATGGCATTTCTGTCTTCCATCCATTACAATCAATCACGCTGTGTATACACGGTGTCCCAAGAAGAATGTGCCAGACTTCGGGAGAGTGTTCCTTGTGTTAAAGTACACCGATATAACCCAAAACACCTATATCCAAAGTTGAATGGTTACAGAGATAATAGCCAGACAATTTTGAAACTTTGACAGCTGTTACACACTTATTGATTACCAAATACATATTAACACTGGCAGGAATATGTTGTTTCCGTAATGTTAATATCTGTACGAGGGACATAAAGCCATTACATTGAACTACATAAACACTCGCATTAACGCCGTAGTCGTCCTTAGGTTTCCAAGCACTTTACACGGGCACGCAGGCATAATGTTGACTGCATTCCAGTCTCAAGGACATGCGCAATGTACACGTAACACGTCAGCTGAAAAGGTGCAGTACGTGGAACCGCAAGAAGACCGCACTTTTCTCTGGCCATTATCTCCGTAACCATTCAACTTTGGATATAGGTGTTTTGGGTTATATCGGTATACTTTAACATAAGGAACACTCTCCCGAAGTCTG
>Ga0123357_10006304_pt1 | contig 14434 bp, 11 predicted proteins | sample TergutEmb28metaG_FD_89873 | JGI IMG/M metagenome (GOLD analysis project Ga0123357, IMG submission 89873) | Embiratermes neotenicus P4 segment gut microbial communities from Petit-Saut dam, French Guiana - Emb289 P4 | ecosystem: Host-associated > Arthropoda: Insects > Digestive system > Gut ...
ACTTACGTGCTCAGTTATTTCGTGGGTTGTATTGACCTGGTTCGATGTGTGTTGGTGTTACGTTGTGGTATGTCTGTGGTGGTGTGGTATCTGCATGCATGTTGAAGCACTACTGTGCTTCAACCTGCATACGGACACCACACCACCACAGACATACCACAACGTAACACCAACACACATCGAACCAGGTCAATACAACCCACGAAATAACTCAGCACGTAAGTCGCAAGCTCCTGATGGATGGATGTATTAACATCCAAAACATGTTGAGCATTAAATAAAGAAATAATAAAGCAAGTGACATCAAGTTGGTCTCTCTTTACTCAACTATCAGAAGGATGTTTATTATTCAGGCATCAAAACCTTTAACGGTGTTCTCAAGGCAGTTAAGGATATCTCCAGCAAACCTTATAATTTTAAAATGCTCTAGAACATTATATTTATACACACTCACTTTATACTTCAGATGAATGTTGCAACAAACAGTAATATTTTGCGTTTATTGTTTACACTATCCTTCCTCTTATGTTGCACAATTATATTACTTTTCTCTTTACTTACTTATTATCCATTGTTCTTTTACCTTTCTTTAACTTTTAAACTGTATATCACAGTTTGTATATAGTTAAATAAGCTTATATATTTTTATATTATACTTTAATTTATGTGATGACGTATTTGTAATTTGTACCCATTTGTATTTACTAATTTTAATTTCCAATTCTGTTCTAATTTTGTACTATTTTGCATTAAATATTCTTGAGTGTTTCTTTATCCAATGGATGAACTCCTGTACATGGATTTTTTGGTACATTATTAAAGTTGAAAGTAGTAAGTTGTATGGACTGAAGCAGCATAAACCATGGTTTGATGAAGGATGTTCACACCTTTTAGATCAAAGGAAGGCTAATATGGAATGGTTACAGGATTCAAACCAAAGCAATGTTGATAATCTAAACAATGTCAGCTGTGAAGCTAGTAGACATTTCAGGAACAAAAAGAAGAAATCTCTGAAAGCTAAAATTTATGAACTTGAAGCAAATAGTAAGATAAAAAATATCAGAGACTTGTATAGGGGCATCAATGAAATGAAGATGGGTTACCTGCCTAGAACTAATGTAGTAAAGGATAAGAAGGGTGATATGGTTACAGACTCCCACACTAGGTCAAGGAACCATTCTCTCAGCTATTGAATATACATGGGATTAATGAAGTTAGGCAGACATAAATACACACAGCAGAGCCACTAGTGCCTACACCAAGTGTCTCTGAGATTGAGAGAGCTATTGTAAAGCTAAAGATATTGATCAAATACCAGCAGAATTGATTACAGAAGGGTGGAGGACAATTCACTTTCAGATCCATAAACTTATTCATTCTATTTGCAATAAGGAAGAATTGCCTAAGGAGTGGAAGGGTTCAATCATTGTATCTATTTATAAGAAGAGTGATAAAACGGACAGTAGTAATTATAGGGCATATCAAATTTGCCAACTAAGGATGAAATTTTATACAATATCCTGCTGTCAAGGATAACTCAATATGGAAAGGAAATAATTGGGGATCATTGGTGTGGATTTTGATGCAACAGATCAAATCCTGATCATATATTCTACACTCATCAAATATTTGATAAGATATGGGAATACAATGAAGCAGTGCATCATCTGTTTATAGACTTCAAGCAAGCTTATGATTCAGTTAATAGGGAGGTCTTGTATAATATTCTCATTAAGTTTGGTATCCCCATGAAACTGGTAAGGCTAATAAAAATGTCTCTGAATTAAATCTGTAGCTGAGTCCCACTAGGCAAGAACTTGTCTGACATATCTCCTTTTTAAGAATGGTTTGAAACGCAGAGATGCTTTATGCCCATTGCTTTTGAGTACGCTAGCAGAAGGTTCAGGTAAACCAGGATGGCTTGAAATTAAATGGTACACATCATCTTCTGGTTTATGCTGATGATGTTAATATACTGGGAGAAAGCGTACATATTATAAAAGAAAATGCAGAAGCTTTGGTAGTGGCTAGTAAGGAGACTGGACTAGAAGTAAATGCTGATAAAACTAAGTACATGGTCATGTCTCAAGATCAGAATGCAGGACAAAGTCAGAATATCAAGACTGATAATAGTTCCTTTGAAAAGGTGGCACACCTCAAATATTTGGGAACAACCCTAATGAATCAAAATTCTATTCAGGAAGAAAATAAGAGCTAAATGAAGGGAATGCTTGCCATAGTTGGTGCAGAATTTTTTGTCTTCCAGTTGGCTATCTAAAAACATACAGATTAAGATAGAACTAAAATACAGCATGTTGTTTAGCATAGGTGTGAAACTTGGTCACTCTCATTGAGGGACAAATATAGACTGAGGGCGTTGGAGAATAGGGAGCTGAGGAGAATATTGGGGTCCAAGGACAACAGGGGAATGGAGAAAATTGCATAAGGAGCTTAATGATCTGTATTCCTTGCCAAATACGGTTTGGGTGATCAAATAGAGATGAATGAGATGGGAGGGGAATATAGCATGTATGGGGGAGAGGTGCATACAGGGGTTTGGTGGAGAAACCTGAGGGAAAGAGACCATTTGGAAGGGCCCAGGCATAGATGGGAGAATAATATGAAGATTGATCTTTATGAAATGGGATGGGGGGCCATGGACTGGAATGTTCTGGTTCAGAATAGGGACAGGTGGCAGGCTCTCATATATGTGTTAATAAACCTTCAGGTTCCACAAAATGTGGGAGATTTCTTGGCTAGCTGAGAACCGGTTAGGCACTGAAGAAAGACTCCATTGAGTATGTATGTTATCAGACCAGCCCATCCAGTCTCTTATACAATGGGTACCAAGTCATTCCCGGGACTATAGCGGCCAGGGCATGGCATTAATCACCCACCCCAACCAGCATCAAGGCTAAGAATGAGTACAGCTAAAAATCCAACCCCCCCCCCCCAATTGACTTCATGGCATGTTATAGGGTGAACTTATACTTCAAACTGTTGATCGTAAAATACTGCAGGGTTGGCCTTGACATTTACCTGACATTACTGAGGTAAGGGCATGAGTACACTGGACTAGACCAGACCATTCACATATAAGACAGACACCAAAGTTAATCACAAACAAAAGTAGCCAACAAAAGCTGCTGCGAAGATCAGCCTGGTGCCACATTTCTGTGAGCATGAACATATATTTAAATGCACACTAACTTAAAAAACTGTATTGCGTATGCATCAGATTTGCTGAAAAATGACAAATTCACACGTTATTGTAAAATTGATTACCTTCATATTCCATCAACCTCCAGCACTTGAATATTAACCAAGTTCCAGTCAGCCTGGTCAGTTCTCATCTACTTTAGTGTGTCCACCCCCAAACTGGTTTAGGTAACTAAAGAAATAAAATTGCCCAGTATAGCTGATAAGAAAACCAAATACGAATGGGTTACTTTAGCTGCCGTATCTTTTTTGTATTTCCTGAATTTCGGCAAAACCTGTATGAAGACTGATTCATGTTGATGTACCATTTTTCAGTCACAAAATAACTTGACTGCTAACCTCCCAAAGTTTGGCGCACATTTTGTTGGGCATCTAAATAAGTGGTTGACATCAAACTAACAACTGGATGACACTGCACTAACCTGCTCATATTGTTTATTTATCAAGGAAAATTCCTATTATGTCATTCATTGCATTCTCCGTACATTAGTGAAATTTAATCCAAGTTCACAGTAGCAGCCAATTTGTGTCAAACCTAATGCAGACATCTGTATCTTTAGCTCATGATTTTCATTAACCACAAACACAGCCACATCCATTCAGCACAGGTTACTCTTTGGTCACGTGTATACAGAACAGTGCATGATACAGAAGCATTGTGATGCCAAATGTCCAGTGACCCATCAGGGCATGAGCACCTTTCATCTCCTGAAGGAATAAAAAACCTTGCTTGGTGGACATGCTGTCTTTTCTGACTGGCCCCTCTGATAACTACAATTAACAGGCCACTTGTTTTCTATCAACTTATTCCACACTACATATTACATGGACACACTTGAATTTCCATTTGGTGTAATTACCCTTTTGCAAGCCCATATCTTTGCTTTCATTTCACTTTAGTGTCAGTTCAGCGCAGTCACACATGTAATCATCATACCATCCATTTGCAAGTCCCTGTGTACTGACCTACCACCTTTCCTACACCCCAGTTCTACCATGCTGCACAGGCATGTTTTCTTTTCTAACCATTTACAGTTCTTCCTTTCTTCATTCCTTTCGTATGCCTTCCGTGCTTGTAATACACATTTCATATAGTGTACCAACTTATTATGAATGTTTCTTCTGCTAAGTGACTACAATTGTCGACTTTGTTCACATCTTTCCTGTATCACTACCCTCATTTCCCATACACTCTACTCTTATACCTTCTTGTAGCTGAGGTCATATTCCACAAACGACTCTTCTCCACCTAGTTAGTCACTATCAAAAATGGGATATTCAGTTAGATGGACTGTGCAATAACGGAACACAGTGAACACATTTTAAATTAAAGAGTCGGGTTCATGAAAGACACGGAAAAGGTGGGCACAGCAGCATGATAATAAAGGACTCCATCTCTCTCTCTTTTTTTTTTTTTAAACAGATGCTATTTCTGAGGTTGAAGAAGCCGAACTTTCTAATTCTAATTCATCAAGACTCCTTTTTCTGGATTCTTTGCAGGAAATGAAATGTGCAAATGAGGGTATGCAGCATGAGGATAGGGAATATTGCTCATAATAAGAGTCATGTATATACAAGACGTGTAAAGCAGAGCATTAATGCCACAGAAAGTAAAAATTATGAACAAAACTGTGAACCAAGTATCACAAGACGAACTCTATGCATATCACTGTGTGATACAAGCATATAACAATGTAAACCCAGGACAATTAAATGAAATACATTTATGTCAGCCATGGCCACTATATAACCAATTTCCATACAAGAGTAAAAGAATCTAGGGAACTTGAAATCCATTACTACAGATGACAATGACCATATAGAAAAGAGATGCAACTTCAAATTTTATTGTCATGACTATTACAAAGGTGATACTATGAAATAACACTAAAGTGCTTTTAGACGATGTCTTCTGGTATGTCACACTATGAAATGTGGCAGATGGGTACGTATTGTTCAGAGAAACACACTACCTCCATCAGCTACCTTGCAGAGGCTAAGGGTTGCTCCAAAACATCAATACATATCAACAATCCTACATCACATTGCAGAAGAATGATGTCTGGAAACAATATGAAACTAAGCTGATAGGAAGCATGGGAGGTCATTTTGTGTGAGGAAACACAGGTTGGAGATCAACACTCACGTGATACTATACAATTTACTACAAATTTTAAAAAATTGGCTGACATCAAATAGTAAGAAAAGTCTCTCCAGCACAGCAGCTTTGTTAATAGCTGCTATTTGGTCCATAAATATGATCAATAATTGCATATTATCTTCAGAATCACATCTCTACTTTACCAACCTGGAAAGACAAAATTAAGAGGACATACATTCCACCAATGTATTTTGAAAATGTATTACGACCAGTATGAATCAGATTAAAGCTCCTAATATTTTTGCCAAGCCTGACCATTCTTCCCACTACATGCAGTCCTTTCACAACATTATGTTTACCTGCAACACAATTACTAACACAGCACAGAAGGAAAGAGAAAGACTTGGGTATACAATATTTCACGATACTGTTACACAAGGGACTGATATTCAGATTTCACATAATGTCTACATCTTCACTTTACAGTAAGCCTGTGCTGCTAATATGCTGGAACTAAAGGAATTTATGACTTATAAGATGAAAAATGTATTGTGACAAATGTACCACATGATTAGTTAAAAACATTTTTACAAAACATCAGACCCTAGTAAAACTGACTTCCACAGAACAGCTGTCATGTGAGAATACAGAATAATCCCTGCAATTCCAAAAATTATGTACAGAACCTTACACATCTTGGTGCCCATATTACTTCACTTTCTATCACTTTATCAGTTTCAAACTGTAGCTGGTGTAATACCTAATTAAGGCTATAAAGAACAGTTACATCCAGAAATACATCCATAAAGCAGGGGTTTGCAACCTATTACCTGCATTACAATGCATCTAACCCTCCCCTGCAAAAGAGAAAGTAGGTAGGAGGAAAAGGGAGATGTGTTTCAATGATTTCTGAAGCATTTACGTATCTGAGCAAACATTTTCATTCAGGAATTAAATGTGTGAAATTAAATTTTTTTTCAAGAATGGCAAAATCATTTGCATTTACACATATAACTAATTTTCCAACACACATAAATTTTCTCGCTATTAAAATGCATCCACAATCCTTGGATTAAAATTAAGTTGGGATGTCAATATTTTTAATTTATTCAAGTGCAGAGTGGGTGTCTGAATTTAAAAGCTGTTTACATGTTATTTCTGATGAACTGAAACATCGCAGAAGTGACAATGAGCATGCCTTACGACTATTTTGTTGTTACAGTGTGGTTAAAAAGTTCCATATTCAAAAAGGTTTACATGTGTTACAGCTACTTAAATGTAGCATTATTCAGCTGTTATTTTGTTCCTTGGTACCAGGTAAGTGTTTCATTTCTTTTGAATGATTCTGGAGGATTCTCAACAATGTTTGATGAATAATGGACAAACAACAGTAAAATAGAATTCAGTGATTTTGCAGCCTTCACTTAACTGCAAAACCTGTGTGGTCCACTTGCACTTAACTATATGACTAGCATGTACATTAAGGTTGCTGACCCCTGACTTACAGGAAAGGAACTGTGCAAAACACAATGTGTACATGAATTTATAACACAATTTTTTGTTTCACTTCAAGCGTGATACGAAAAAGTTAATACAATGCCATGAAACATAATGTATACAATTTAAATCTGAAAATCAGAATTCAATAAAATCAGTTTCTCACGCACATCTTGTGCACAGAAATCATCTTAGGACCCACTGAACTGCTGCCTGTATCAAGTCAGAGCAAAGACAGACAAGACAGACTGCTAGTGCAATGGAAAAACATACAAAGTTTACTCGACGGATGGAAATGCTCTGTTGTCAACAATGTACCTAGCAAAAATTTCGTTGCTGGACACAGATGAAATTAAAACACCAAGTACTCACTCAACAGAAACTGGATGAAAATGATGTCAAGCTTAAATATCCCCCTAAAAAATTTGATGACTGCTGCAGGAGAATGGAGTTTAAATTTTCAAATAAACTCAATTTCTAAAAGAACAATGAAAACTCTGTACATATGTACCAGGAATGTTGGCATAAGACCATTTCCAGAATCTGCTGCAACGGGGGTTACAATGTGTTTGTACATGTTAGGCTACAAATATGTTGGCTCTTCTAACAGTCCAGAACTGTGACCTGATTTTATGCAAGAAGCATACAACTCTTATGTCTGGCAGTTCAATGGTTTTCAGGAAGCCCCCAGAATAATTGCAAAAGAGGTCTGCATGGACTCTGGCCAGACCATTTAGCACAGGTAATGTACAGGTTCAAACTAATTAAGGGCCTGGTTATAATGTTAGCAATCAAACTTTGCATAAAACATTCTGGGTCTTCGAATGCCATTAAATTTACACAATGAAGTTATTCATGTATGTGCACCTTATGATCATGAAACAGAAAATTAACAAACAACGCAGGCAGCTGTGATGCTGCTTGTGCACTGTGAACCAATCAGCAAGTTATGATGTGTCTGCATGTCCAAATGAAGTAGCAAGTTGTTTATTTAATGCCATGATAATCACAGCATATTGTAAATACACTAGGTTTAATTTGGGCTACAAGACAGCTATTGCTCAGGTATAGGCAACATGTTTGGAGGTAAACTTCAGAGTTGGAACAAATGCTTGAGCCACGTCAGGTAAAATTCGAAGTTTTTGGCCCATGTAGCAGAAAAAAAAATTGCAGTCTGTGTGTGTGTGTGTAAAGAATGTTGCCTGTGGGTACACACTGAACACTATTGTATAAATGTACAATGCCGTGACTTGGAGACAGAGATACAACAAGTATTAATGTTCATTTCAGTACATTCATTTGCGCATAGCAACAGAAGTATATTCAGTATCAAATTATAAGATACAAATATCTAACAACAGACAAAACAGTGTGCTTAAAAAACAGCAAGAGGTGCCAGTTACACATGCAACATACAGTGATGGTCATGAAGAGAGGCCTGGCTTATTTACAGTGGCTTGTTCCCTTATCATGGCACCCCTTGGAACATCTACATACTGCCTTACAGCAAACAATATTTACTTCTGAATCTTGTGTTAACCCACACTACATGTAAGTTTACAATGACTCTGTCACTACCCCTGTCAGCGACATAAAATTCTAATAAAAGACAACATGAAATTTTTAAATTGTTAAAATTTAATTAACTTTCAACTTTCTTGAGAGGGATTTACTACATAGATCATAAAATTCAGTGAGTTCATTTTAGTGTATATACACATACACACTACACAAATCAACTTTTTTTTACCACTCAGGAGTAAAACACAGTTCTGATATTAGGTGTCCTGTGTAACATATGGAAAAGAAACATTTCTGTGGTTTACCCAATTTAAAAGGAAGAAATTTCTGTTGAAGATTATCCATGCTCCTTAGACCCACCATTATTCCCCATTGAAGATGTTTGGTTATTGCTACAACATGTAAATTATTAGACAGTGATGATAACCGTGAAATTGTAACTTACTCTTCTATCAGTAACACCAAATGAACATAACCCACTGTAATAACCTATTACAGGAAATAAGTAAGAGGCAGAAACATTGGAAACACTATGCACATGCCATGAAAACACAGGCAAGTGAGGATGCACAACGAGCAATCAGCTTCATGCATTAGCTGTTGTACCCTGGGGAAAGAAGCCCTGGTATCCGTTAAACAGGATGCTACAGACCCAGAAATGGTTTGGATGCTTTGTAAAGGTGAGATCTCTGGGCCCTGCTGGAAACTGGGGACCACAATTCCTCAGCTGTCCAGGCCACAGCCCAGTCACTATACTGACTCGGCTATCCCAGCTCTGTATAATGCTCAGAGGACAATAAAGTGGATGAACAGGTAATGGAAGACTGAGATTCTTATAGCAATGACTATGAAGACAGATGGCTTCTGAGATGTGACACCTTATAGTCTGGAAGATCAGTACCAATATTTGAAAGGATTTTTTTTAACATTCTATTTAATAGCACTGGTGATTGCCAAAATCATGTATGTAGTGTAGGTGATGGATAAATGAATGAATGAATAAATGAATATGGAGCACCACTGCAGTGACATTAACAGGGGAAAACCAAAGTACATGGAGACAAACACATTCCAGTCCCACTTTGTCCACAATACATCCCACATGGATGGGTATAGGTTTAAACCCAGGCCTCCAGCATGAGAGGCTGGCAACTACCTGCCTAAGCCATGACACAGTTCCCAAGGAATCTCCTGTCTCCATCATCTGAGCTGATGATTAAAGGCAGGATCTGGGGCTCATCTAATGCCTGTCCTTCACACCCAGTTTCTACCCTGAAGACAGAGGCAGCACATAACTCTGAAACTCGAGTATCTATTAAACTAAAGAGCATCACATAATGCTCAACCAACATCAGCTTTAGCTCACTGATCTCAGGTTTTAAAATATGATCAATGTAACTGAATGGCTGATGGTAGAATATGCTGCATATGAAAGGAAATATGGCACTCACATGGTATCATCAGTAACATATCGGGGGGGGGGTTCAAAGTGTTGAATATGCACTATATGACATATATGTTAAATTTAAAAACAAATTTTGTGTTATGGTTTCTGAAAAGAAACGAACATTGGCATGGGAGGTTACAGGAGCGACTATTATGATGACAGTCCTTTCAAATGTGGGGCCTTGTAGTTTAGTAATTAGGTACCAACTTTTCAGATGAATGTGTGGCCTCCATCCCAAGGACTAGCAGTCCACAGAGACATATTCTTGGAGTGCTAGTCCCTGAAGATGGAGGCAGTATGCTCCTCCAAAACGTTGGCAACTATTTCCCAGTCAACATGGCATAACATCTCCAATGATATGGCTCTTCAACAACACTGCAGTAAGAGTGCCTGATCTCGCATATTGGTGCCTATCTAGCAAACTACTGGGTATCACATCCCACAGGACAGTGATCTAAATGAAAACCTCGTGCTTACATCAAGGAGACAGCTAATTCTGAATGCACTTCAAGGATAAATGGTTGAGAAATATTTGGGCAAGCATGAAACACAACACTGCACTGTATTCACAGTATGCTCTGCATGGGGAACCAAACCATAAAAAAAAGGCCTACATCCCATGCTATGGAAATGTGACCTAGCAAATAAATCTATTACAATGTATCAACAACATTCATTACCGAACAAATAAAGGACCTGTAAGTGCATTTAAATGGTGGAAAGAGACAACATTTTATGAAAAACTACCGAGAATTAAGTAGAAAAAAATCATTCATAAACACAAAAATACCCACACAATTCTAATGTCTTTCAGTATTAATTACATATAAACATGAATCAGTTAATAATTATGGTCTCTTGTGAACATGCTAATAAACCTATGGATTCTGTAGGGATAGCAAATTTGACTAGATAAGAGACTGTCTGCTTCTCAGGAGGCACTCTGATCAATGGATCACATAGAACAATCATCTCTTGTACTAATCATGGCAACTGCTCTCAGGAACAACTCAGCTAGAGATAAATGGCCAGTAGTGACAGGGAACATTTCCTATGAGGAAACGAATGCACAAAACAGGAAAGGTCCTTAATTTTACTGCTCCTGCAATTACTGCATATTACATTAGACATTTTCAGCAGCATGTAATTTAGTGACACTGTCCAATGAGTAAACCTCTACTGGGTAACATGCAATAACTATTTTTTATTGCATGGCTGTGATGAAAAAACAGCTACAAAACTGACACTCTACTTCATTACATTCTGTGATATAATGTACACAGAATACTATGCAGCAGCAAGTTTGAACAGCCCTGCAATATATAACAGAAATGTAATAAAAATGGCATGTTATGTCACAAGGAACCATCTTACATACCCAGCAGAATACACATCCCTATGCTGGCACTATCTTTATGTTCCTGTCAAGTCCTCTTTTCATGTTGTCTTTGCATAATCTGTGACCAGAAATTATCCACTAAATTTACAATATTAACATGATTAAATTCTTGTGATCTGAATTTCTTTCATATGATGTCACACTTCTTTTCTTTCACTGTGGCCAAGTATTTTGTCATAATCTACAGACTAGAGCCAAATGTAAACTGTTCCCACAGACTACAACAAGAAACCTTGCTCAGATTGATACACATGGTAATAAACTTTTCACACTGTACAAACTCCTTCCTAACCCTCAATTCTGCATGACTGGTCTGAGACTTTACGTAAAAAACACCACCATGATGATTTACACAGTAGTTAAAAAACACTAATGAAACAACATGTCTGCACACCATGCACACCCACATTCACACACTGCATAGAAACCACAGGTCAATAATTCAAATATAAAAAAATCCGTGTTTACAATTTCATGTCAAATCACCTTCAAATTGCATGCAGCAATATGATGCGGGGCTTCAGTTTGTAGCACATGGTTTTTCTAGGGAAATGTATGGCATGTTTTAAATTACAATGCTAAAAGTATATACACTGAAACATGTACTAAAGAATAACTGTTAAGCTTCTATCACCCCTTTTGTACTATTTACCTTGAAAGTATTTATTTAGTATAGTAATTCCCACTGCCAGTTTTACTGCTGCAATATACATTACAACATTTTCAATTTTAGCTTCCAAAATAAAATATGAAATTTGTTGCATGATTCAAGTACATCCTACGCTAAGAAAAAGTCTGGTGGAATGTACATTATCCAGCAGAGAAATTATCTTCCTCATTTCTATTATTTACACACAAAATGGACAAGTCACTATAAAAGTTTCACTTTTTCTTATGATCATTCCCTCCACACTGCTTTGCAACAGCTTGCTTGGTTTCAATGTACAATAACAATCTACAGTAGAAAAAATAATATTTACAAACAACAGATATTCTTGCAAGGACACGCAAACAAAAGAAATTAGTTTGCCTTCAAATGTACAAAGCTGAAAGCACAAACGAGGAAGTGTTTTTTTAAGTCTCCCAGTATTATGTACACATTTTAATTCATCAATAACACTTCACACCCCAGAATAAGGGGTTTCACTATTCCCACTTCTACATGGCTGGCAATGATATTTTAAATCAACAGCAATGTTATCATAGAAAAAATGTACAACCTGGCCAGCTGGACCACACTCCAACCAAATAATGTTGGAGATATAAGTCTTCTGGAATTATGCCATGTCTAGCAGGCCAAGCCTTCACAGACTGCTGGACCCTGAAGATGGAGGCAGCACACTCCTCCAAAACATCAGTAGCTATTCACAAGGCAAAATGGCATAATCTCCTAGATGACTTGGCTCTTCTTTAACACCACTGCTTAGAACCTCAAATCTTGCAACATTCCTCATCTAAGATTTGAAGATAATGATTTCAAGACACTCTATCATCATTTCTTTCATTTCACTGTGTTATCAGTTTTGTCATGGTCTCTTCACAAAACAAAATCCACCTCAGAAACCAGACACTGCACACATACAACTGTTGGACTTGCAAGGCCTTTGACTATGTTACTATTACTACAAAAATAAATAAAAACCATAGAACTTACATATGTAACCGATGATTCAAATACTAAAATCTTGTTTTTTTCTTTTATACCTCTAACCTGGTCCCCAACACATCCGCCCTTCCGATTATCGATAGTCAGTGAAAAATCCAAGCTGACAATTACCTTTAAATTTGTTATTTTCTCCTATTCTTATTTTCTGATTTCCCAACAGATGTAAAAAGCAAATTTTAACAGTAGAAGATATCTTGTATACATAATATAAAAGTGAAAATCAGACAATGAGAGTCGGTATGTCATGTAGCAGTAAGCAGGCTGGTATGGGACAGCTACAGTGGCATGGGTAGGCACAATTTCTCTTGTAGAGAAATGTTAGGAGACTAGAGTTTTTGTTTGACTGGTGAACTGAATCAACATGTATTGATGCCCTACTTAAGAAAAGAAGTATGTTATTAATGCCTTTCTGCAAATAAAGGTTCACAGCTACAAGAGAGAATATTACACCCCACAGAAGTTTACTAAGTATGGAGCCTCCATGTACATTCAGAAAGGATTTCATACATGCACATCCTAACCTTAAAAAAAAAAATTATGCAGTGTGGACACAAGTTTTCTTTCTGTACCTGAAAAAAAATATTGCAGAACTCCAATTAGAACCACCACCACCACCACCACCACCACCACTACCACTACCACTACCACTACTACTACTACTACTAATAATAATAATAATACACTACCACTCATTCATGGTTTTCATGCGTCATTTCTAGTATGAATAAATAATTTGTAATAAATTAGTTAAATTCCAAATTCCCCACATTCAGTAACGCTATAGTACTTTATTCGCGTCAGAACATGGGCAAGAGGCAGACTTACAGAACTGCTAAATTATCTTGACAGAATTTTCACCCTCGGAACCACCCGATCGGGTATCGTCTTTCCTGTCGTGCTGATTTTGTGGAAATGGAGGAAAATGTAAGCCTATTACTTTGGTAGGAGGTGTGGGGACAAAATGGCGGCGTCCTCTGAACCCAGACGAGGTTATTCGAGATCCGTCAAGTAGAGAATCCATGAACGTAATGCGGGTAAGCTTACGTCAGGAGTGGCAGATATTGCGCGTGTTCGTGGTTTGTCTTTGGAAACCGGGTTTTAAATATACACACTGAAACTGCTAAAACTAAATTAGCCTACGAATGACCGAAGGAAGGTTTTACCAAAATATATGTAGAGGAAATAATCACAATAAGGTACTGAATCAAGGAAAGATATGGGATCTTAAAGCCCTTTGTATTATGCCCTCGAATTAAACCGATTAATGTATAATACCAAATTTCTTTCATGTATTTACTATTTTTGAGCGTATAGTGATAAAGCGGCCATTGTTTGCCGTTGGGGGTGATTTTATTGAAGACTACCTTTATTGTTGCACCGTGCATTTTGTAGAATCACTTTAATTATCGCACCAACGAATGCACTTACATAAAATTTACATTAAAACACTTAAAATCGCTCCGACATGTTTCGATCCTAAGATCATCCTCAAGGAGCTACGTTGTTCCTTGCTAAAGTCATTTTAAAAACATTCACAAAATAATTCCTTCATATTAACAGGGTGCTGTGGCAGCATGCTGCCAC
>Ga0123357_10006305_pt1 | contig 14434 bp, 4 predicted proteins | sample TergutEmb28metaG_FD_89873 | JGI IMG/M metagenome (GOLD analysis project Ga0123357, IMG submission 89873) | Embiratermes neotenicus P4 segment gut microbial communities from Petit-Saut dam, French Guiana - Emb289 P4 | ecosystem: Host-associated > Arthropoda: Insects > Digestive system > Gut ...
CCAAAACAACCTGTAATAAATGCAGTTTTGATTACTTACATTGATTACTCAATTATGGAAAATTATATCGGAAAGATGGCGTCCTTCTTGCCGTACACACGTCCGGAGCCTCTCCTCAAAGTTATGCATCACATTTACTAACATTTCTTGTGGCACAGTTGCAATTTCTTCGTGAATGGAAACTTTCAGATCATCGACTGTATGAGGTTTTCGAATGTAGACTTTGGGGAGGTCGCCGGCCTTCACTCTCCCAACTGCTACCCATTTAAAAACATGTGTTCTCTTTGCGCCACTCTGTATAAGGAATGTAAACTTACAATTCTTTAAAAGTTATAAATGTAATTTTGCTCAAAGTATCAAAGATGTTGGACTTGTAAATAGACACACATAAGGAGTCATCCTAATCAAGTCAGCATTCCTATTTGTTGTATGCAGTTTTAAATGCACTGGATTATTAGAGTAGATTTTATTTGAACTGGCAACCATGGGACTTGATATGATGAATTATGAAATATTTTGGATTAGTATTATGCTGCAGTACCTTGTATAGTTATTAAAATGTGTTGAGCTGCTACTCATGTTTATATGATGATTTAAATAACACTCCTGAATATTTTTGGACAGTACTGTGAAGTGGACTAAAAATAAATATACCACACATAGTTGCTAAATAGATGAGGTTTCATAGATGATGATGATGATGATCATCATCATCATCATCATCATCATCATCATCATCATAAACATCAAGGATTGGACCCTTTGATCCATTCTGTCTCCAGACTTACAGCTGCTCGCGCCAACGCTTCTTCAATCTTCCAATTGTTCTCCTTCCTTGTGGTCTGTAGTGGTTTGATTTCAAAGGGATTCGCTTTTGTGGCATTCATCTTTCATAGATATTGATGAATATAATTCCTTGGGGGATTCAAGGTGCAAAGCACTTCAGATTGTTAATGGCCAACTTGTATTGATGTAATGAAAAATTGTATCTGGAAGCTTAATATGCATACCGTCTATAGTAATTACATTATGTGACAAATATGCCGACATGGGAAGGCGAAGTGGACGTTCCAAATCTAGCGCGCACTGGAACAAATATCAACACATTATGGATACGACACAATTCTAACTTCAGTCGTGCACAGCAAATGTGCATTAATTTGTACATAAAAAATTGTTCAGCAATTGTGGCACAGTATATTCTAATTCCTAATATAGAATTGCACTTCTAATGAGGTCTGTAAATTTAATTTTTTACAATTTACAATAAGGGCAATAAAACTGATGTTAGTAATTATTGAGGCCCATCATGTAACAAGTGTACCTTCAAAATTTCATTCAACATTTTTCTGAAAGCTTAACTCCATGTATAGACAAAACTATTAGGAATCACCAGTTTGCATTTTGATGTAACAGACTAACTAGTGATTATTTATTCTACACTTGTCAAATACACAGAGAAGAAATGGATTTATGGTGCAGTGGTGTATCAGCAATTCATACCCTTCAAGAAGGCCTATGTGTCAGTTAGGTGGAAGGTTCTGTGTAATATTCTGTTTTGAGTTATAGTACCCATGAAACTAATTAACTTCAGTAATGTGCATTCAAAAAAGTCAAGATAAACATTCAAGAGATTTAAGGTTTTCACAGTAGTATTGATTGTGTGACCATCATCTTAGGGGTTAGGCAGTCTTCTTCAATTCGTTGACCCCTTAAGGTGGTCACACATTCCTCCAAAATGTCTGTTCATGTGATACAGTGTCACATCCCAGAAGACCTGAATTCTCTCTCAGTTAAACATTTTTTGCTACATTTCCTGTTCACAATGGTCTGAAATGAGGAGATGCTATCAGTGCTGTACAGCTTTCCTTTAGAATATACCATTTGAAGGGCCCATGTAAACCAGGATTGACTGAAATTGAGTAGAACACACAAGCTTATGGTCTATGGAGATTATGTTAATTTACTGGGATGAAACGTACATAATGTAAAGAAAAAGGAAGGCGCTTTAACCCTTTACCTACTAACGTGGAGAATATGGTGAGCTCCGAATAATGCTAGCAAAGGGCAGATGGGATTTAACTCGACATTTAAGGGGTTAATGTCCTAGAAGTAAATCATGAGAAAACTAAGTATGTTTTCATGTCATATGAGCAGAAAAAAGATAAAGTCCCTTTCCACACCATAAAGGAATATGGGAATAAAGGTATAAATCCACTCATTCATAACCTTAGTGCTAGATGGAGGTGAATGGTCAACATCATGCCCCAGCCATGTTACCCCAGCCAAAACCCAAGTACCCACTGAGTAGGGGGATTGGTGGTCCCCAGAACTGGTCTGGACCCTTTGCATAAGAGAAAAATCTCATGCCTCTTCTGTGATTTGAACCCTGGACTGCCAGCTGCTTCTCAATAGTGATATTACTGTCAGCAAAATGTCAAACAAAATCACGCATAAAAGTAGATGATGATAAATCTTTTGAAAATGCAACATATTTCAAACATTTGGGAATTACATAAAATAATCAAAATTTTATGCACATTGAAACCGACAGCATACAAAATTCAGGAAATGCCACTACTGTTACGTCCAGCATTGCAGGTGTTTGCTCTGTGAGAATGTAAAGATTAAAGTACAGAGAACTTTAATTTTGTCTGTTCTTCGACATGGGGTAGATTGAAGTCACTGAACACTTGATATCATTTGGTGCAGAATCTTTTGTCTTGCAGTTTGCTATCCAAAAATGTAAAGATTAAGATATACAGAACTATAACTTTGCCTGTTTTTTTTTTGTATGGATGTGAAACTGGGTCACTCACATTGAGGAGGGAACATAAGCTGAGGGTGTTTGTTAATAGGGTGTTGAGGAAAATATTTGCACCTAAGAGGGAGAAGGCAACAGAAGAATGGAAAAAAACTACACAATGAGGAGCTTAATGATCTGTACTCCTCGCCCAATATTTTTCGGGTGAGGAGAGGCGTAGACATTTTGGTGGGGAAACCTGAGGGAAAGAGACCACTTTGAAGATCCAGGCATGGATGGGGGATAATATTAAGATGGATCTTCAGGAAGTGGAATGTGAGAGAATGGACTGGGTTGAGCTGGCCCACAACAGGGACAGGTGGTGGACACTTGTGAAAGCAGTCATAAACTTTCAGGTTCCATAATATGCCGGGAGTCTCTTGACTAGCTGAAAACCAGTTAGCTTCTCAAGAAGGTCTCTGTTCCATGGAGTCAGTACATTAGAGAGTTCCACATGGGTGTGAAACTCGTCTGTAACATCAAGCAAAGAACTTTGGCTGAGGCTCTTCAAACATAGAGTGCTGAGGATGAAATGTGAGCCAAAGTGGGAGCAAGTAATGGGGGAGTGGAGGAAATTGCAAAGTGAGGAGCTGCATGATTTATATTCCTCACCAAATATTATTTGGGTGATAATAAGACAGATTTGTTGGGCTTGTGAAATGTATGGGAGAGCAATGGAAATACAGGATTTTAGTGAGCAAACCTCAAGGAAGATCTACACATAGAAGGGATGACTATTAAAATGGTTGTTAAAGCAGTAGGATAAGGCATGGACTGGATTCATTTTGCTGAGGATAGGGACAAGTGGCAGTCTCGTGTGATCACAGTATTGAGGTTTGGGTTCCACAAAGTTTTGGGAATTTCCTGACCAGCCGAGGTCCTACTCATGGACTTTGCTGTATGGAGTTGGTGGTTGAAAATTTGTAGTCAGGCCACTGAAACTACCGTATATTCTCGAATCTGATCCACACCCTTTGTACAGTTTCAGAGGGCCAAAAAATCTGATGCGGATTAGATTAGCGGTCGTACGCTGGATTTTGGAAAAATGGTAGAGCCGCTGTACATGCTGTAAGAACAATACAATAATTTATCATTTATAATAATCAGCTGTGGTGCATTTGTACCGCTGGCAGTTAAACGGCCATTTCACACACGGCGCATTAGTCGGATAACAGTTAAAGCATTGGTAACATCCAGTATTATTCGATCAGTCTGCCCTGTAGGCAAGGCGCGATTGAAGGAAAGGTGCGGATTAGAACCGTGAACTAACATTTTTTTCGTTTAAGAAAAACGGCAAAAACTAGTGCGGATTAGATTCGAGAATATACGGTATTTTCCAGCTACATCCATGTTTTAGAAACCATATCTGATATACTAGTTCTACCAAATGAAATAAAAATTTGACAGGAACATTTCCCAAATTTCAAATCCTGGGCAGTCACCCCTGACCACCACCTGTATTTCCTAGGGATAGCTGTAGTGGTATACACAGAACAATGAAAGCCACCATATTTAACTACAGATATGAGATTTTTTTGTATTTAATTTGCAGGTAACGCAAAGCCAGAATGTTGTGTCACACCATGTGTATATTATAATTAAAGCAAACAATTTTTTGTATTGTATTGTAGTTGCTTTGTTTAATGAGAATTTATGTACACAGTACACGAATGTGTAGGCCTATATACATAAACTTGATTTATTATTTATGTATCATTCAAAAATTACTATCATATGTATCTTACTGTTAAGACTCATTTTTTGCTGTGTCCACTCTGATGGATCTCTGGAATACTAAATAAATAAACAAACATAGGTGTAGTAACCTTCTTAAATCTACAAGAGCATATCATTGCTACTCGCACCTCCTTTTGAGCTTGAAGGTCGAAACGTACGGTGCACTGACGTGAGTGAAGTGGCACCTTTGTCACAACACAGACAGGCTGGAAAAGGGGTTGATAAGTCAGAAAGTTGTGACATCAATGTATCCCATTCCATGCTGTTGGTTGCAGGGACCTAGAACTACTGTCAGAAGTGACATAACCCAATATGAAACAGCAAGAAAAACCTTTAACCAAGACAAACTTAGATGACCACTTGCTGACTTGGTTGATGTCTCAGGATTTCAATGCCACAAGACTGGCAATTGTTCACTCATGTAGGTGAATTAGTGTACTGTAAATGAATTTAATGTCCTCTTTTTCATCAAATCTATTCTTTTTGCAGTGTAATTAAATGAACTTATAAACAGGTTTGGTATATACTTCAGCTACAGTTGATCTTCCACTGCCATTTTCTCTGTTTTCAGCTCTCTGAATAGGAACTAGAGTAAAATATTGCAGTGTCATTTATAAACCAGTACCTTGAGACAAAACAATTAAGTAGTACGAAACTTTTCTTTGAAGCATTTTTGTCAGTTAAAAGATATGACTTTTGCAGGATAATCACACCTCCATACTGAAACTGCAGATGCCAAAAGAGAAATTAACTTTGATTGCAAGTTATATAAAATGTATCAACAACCAACAAATACACTGTAATTTTATTATGTATTTTTATTTACAATATCTTCTCAAACATGTTTTGGGTGACATATCAAAGACATCATTCTAAAGATGGCCCCGGATTTACTGGCTGAAACTTGTTGGTTCTTGGTACACTTTGTATATCTCATTAATGCGTGGAATACAGAACAGATTGAAAAAAAATGAGTGCAGGTTGTTCGACAAAAATGAAGAATGGCTTTATGAATGTTAACGGCTTTGTATAAACAGGGAGTGGAGATATATTATTAATCACTGCTATGGGCATCTTTCAGTTCCTGAATTTTGATGAAGTTTTATAAAATTGATTACTGAGAATGACTACCAACATGAACACACTACAAATGAAATCTGGAAGCACTAGATATTACCTTCTACTGTGCCAGTCATGAATGATTCACAGTTGCCTGTTGCCCAGCATACACTGGTGATATATCTGCCATAATCTACACAGCTTAGGAGCAAACTTCTAGGGACTAGTCTTCCCTTTTTATCAGTTTTTTTCAGATCTAGAGCGAAGCCAAGTGTTATGTGTAGTGCAACATGGCCCATGGTAAAACACTCAGATGTGAATGTTTTAATAGTCAATGCTGTAGGTTGATTGGTGATTAACAACGAAAATTAATGTCCACCAGGAATCCAAGTGTCTGTTCTGTGCACATCTGAAAACATTGGGATCGGGCTTGGGGTTGTCTCTGTACCTGTATGTTATACCACACTTCCACATCTGTATAAGAACCACTCAGTTTTTGGATACTCTCCATTATCCAATTTTTGTAAATACAAAAAACCATTGCAGTGTTTCAGAAACTGGTTCCATATCTGTCATCAGGTAAAGAGGTGAGAAGGAACCCCCTTAGTTTGCCCCATGAGACAGAGCTATTCTCAATTTCTGAGGAGGTTATCTACCCGAGGACAAAATGTAGCCTGTTTTCAATACACTGTGTTAAACTTTTCTATTTTGAAATGCTGGATAGTGGACAAAGTTTAAGAACTGAGTGGCACTATATGCAGCAACATGAAGAAAGCAAAAGCATGTTCAAAAAGAAATTAATGGCAGATTAAATTTAGGGAATGTGAGCTACCATTGATTTCAGAATCTTGTCTACCTGCCTACTATAACAACAAAGATTAACACATATTAAATTAAAGTTTTGTATGGGTATGAAACTTGCTCTCTTGTGTGGAAGAAAGACGCGACTGAGGTGCTCTGGACCTGACCTGACAGGGGGAGGACTAAGAGGCTGGAGAAAACTGCATAAAGAGAAGCTCCATGTGGCATGCACAGGACAAACGAGAAATACATTGTGTTTTAATGGGAGAACCTCTCCAGCAAAGAGACCATATGGTAGACCTTCACATATGCAGTGGGGCATTTTTAAATTGGATCTTAACAGGAGTGGACGGGATTCATCTGGCTTGGAATAGAGGCCAGTAGCAGGTGTTTTGAATACTGTAATGAACCTTCTGGTTCCATACATTGTAGTAAATTATTTCATTAGGTGAGGAAGTACTAGCATGTGTGTTCCAGGACTGGTTACAATTATTTTGGATGCTTATTAATGGAGCTGCACTCCAGGAATTCCTGTCATCTCAAATTATGACATGCAGACTACAGAGGTTCTGGACTAAAACCATTTGTTACATGGCTTATGTACAGGTGGTAATGATACCAGTTGTGAATGATATATTAGGAAGAATCTCTAAATGTTGTACCAACTGGAAGGTAATATCCCAGCACAGGTCTGTAGAAACCGAGAATAATAACTAAACACCTGAACTGCAATAGTCGAATGTCTGGCAGTGTTCTTAACAAGTAGTTGTGGAACACCAGTCAATTGTGTTCTATCATGATAAACAACTGGGTTGAAAGCAAAATGATGATCCACACACATAAAAAAAAGTAAATGGTATATTTAAAAGTACAGTCTCGCAAAATGAACAGCTTGAATACAGACAGAATGAAAATTAAATAAACACTGAAGACAGAGCTACAGGGTGTCCCTGAGCATGACAGCTGTCAATGGAATATCCTGGCAGATGCAGGTTTTCTATTGGTCATAAAGTTGCCATGCTGAGGGACACAGCACTTATGGTACAGTCTGTGGTTAACATCACATGCCACTCTAGTGCTAGAAACATTTAAACAATATGAGAATGTAAATTTAATGAAAGCTCAAGTAAATGCACAGGAATAATGGATTCATTTATTTAAAATGCAGATAATAATTGCAAAAATCACATTTTCATTTCAGTTATATAAATTTCAAAGTTCCCACCATTATCCTTAGATACCAAACACATCCCTGACACATCTGTCACTGATGGAATAGAATCAGTGTGGTTATCATCCAGGTGCCTGCCAATCGAAGAGTACAAACATGTTTCACATATTTACATTGGCTAATGCTTGGGTAGAAATCACACTAATCACAATAAAATAAGGTGAAAGTATTGATTATGTGCAGGTTCCTCACAATGTCATGAGAAGATGAATTTAAAAGAGCTTGCTAAAACTTGGGACAATACGATCTCTCCTTCCAGCCCTCTGTAGGTGTGACTGGCAAAAATACCTAAACATACTAGACAAAAAACTTCACTCTGTATTCCTTCGGCATCCATTCAAACCAGTCACCTTGAAGATGGAGGCAGTATGTCCCTACAAAAGTCTGAACATACGCCCACTATACAGTGCCCTCCCCCCCCAAAAAATCATCTGATTAATAACTCTTGCGAAAGTTGTATTCTTTCTTTTGGGTGATTTCCTGGTGTCGGAATTTTATATGCCAACATTTCGGTACATGAAATTCAGACGCCGGGGAATCACCCAAACAAAAGAATACAACATTCAGAACACTGAGAAAATTTTAAATCAAGAACTCCTGTGAAAGCCATGCAGGTAATTTTTTAAAATTATCTACATGACAGTGAGCCACGAGTCAAAACAATTGGAAGTGTGTGAAATCTGCAATCTACTTAACATTTTTAAGAGTAAAGTTCTGATTACTTAATCACCACATCGTGAATATGTATGGACAAGAGGCAAAGCACTATTAACCTTTGTAATAGATGTAGCGGAATGATAAGCTCTTCATGTTCCAGCCACTTTACCCAACCACGCTTTTGATATCACTATAGACCCAAGAGCTGGACTGAGGATTGGGGGCAAAGAGAATAATCCCTGTTCCTGTTGGGAGGTAAACACATTTATCCAGCACAAAGGCAGTCAGTTTATTGACCGGGTTATCCTGGCTCATAATTGATACTTCCACCTACAATAAAACAAAAAACTACAATATTCTGTCACGATTCAAGTGGTAAAAAGAGTAATGAATAATTTTAAATTCAAATTTCCAAATTACAAGTCTACAGTATTATTATATACATCAAACCTGTATCCTTCATCCACACTGGCCTGAAGACAAATAACTGGAACAAAAGCAAAACACTGCCAACTGCATGTGGAATGCAACATTTCAGTTTACAAGTAAACAATATAAGAAACTTTTCTCTGAATACATGTAATTATCAGTACTTCTAAACAGGATGACATGCTACAAATTTCAAATCCTCACTTGTTAAATGAACCATACAACTGAAATATATGAGGAAACTTGTTGCCTGTGGAGATCACTGTTCATGTTCACTTTAACATATTCACTTTAACATAAATGTTAAAGAAAAAGTAACTGTACCAGCGCAAATCACACTTTAAGTACTGGCATAACATATCACTTATTGGAAATTAAGTAGTGATAAATAGATGTTTGTTTTGGTTTATTACATGAGGTGAGTTTCTTGGACTGAGAAATGGGAGGTGTTTCATTTCTCTCTATTTTCCATGCATCCATCAGTTCCTTTTTTAATTCATGTGGCAATGCACAGAAAACATCTGCATCTACATTATGTGGGCAATGGATTTCAGTATCATTTGAAACATCATGCACTATATCAGAACTACACCTACTCATCTGTGAATTAACAGGACATTTTCTTGTTACTGCACTCCTGGTGGACTCCACCACAGATACTCTTTGTGTACCAAATTTCTGTTTATTATGAGATTCTGACCCTCTGTCCACCCAAAGAGCATCATCTACACAATTGCCTGAAGTACCTTCACACATTAATTTGATGGGTACATCTTCTTCAATTGAAAACAGCACATTACTTCTTGAACAAACAAAGTCTCTCCGAGTTTTCTTTGGAGATGGTTCTGGTTCAGATTCTAAATCTGATTTTTCCATGCTCCTGTGGGGGGACTGATTTGTGGATAAATATTCCATACTGTCTAACTCTGATGAAACACTTTTGAAATTCAGTACTGACTGCACAGAGATGTCATTGGTCAGGAAAGAAGAAATTGAACTCTTTCCAGTCTTGCGTTCTTGGAATTTCGTAAATGCTAAACCTAGGAGCGTAAGGTGAAATGGTTTAGATATATCAACCATTTTATGAAACAGCTGCATAATCAATGTCATAAGCTTTTCAATTGTTTTTGGTGAAACTGGTTCATTTTTGTTGCAACAGGCACCACTACTGAAAAGAGATGCAGGTATATTGCACTGCCTACTTGTTCTATGACTGAGTTTCTGAGTATTATCATACTTGCGTACTGTCACTCTGATCGAGCCAGGAATTCTACCATCTTCAAACAATAATTGCAAAAGTCGTTGTAAGAGAGTGAATAATTTATCTTTCACTTCACTTTCTACACATATTTTCCTAAATCCATCCTCCAGTCCAATGGACTGAGGTTTACCTGTTTGTTTCACAGGTGAGTCATCAATACCATAACTAAGTTTCTTTATGGAGATGGCCAAATCATTGCCAAGAGCTTTCTGCAAAGGTGCAAGGTTGCAGTTCTGAAGCTCTTTGACACTGTTAATACCAAGAAGTTGCAAAGTTTCATGTGTGCGGTGACCAATGCTAGGGATACCCCTAACATTCTGCAGACCTGACACCAAAGCCAAGGAGCTGCAAGGAAAGACAGTAGTCTGCTGGTTTGGTTTGTGGATTGTGCACACCAATTTTGCAAGTAGTTTGTTATAAGCGATCCCAGCACAACTTGTTATGCCCAGTACATCCAAAATTTCACTTCTCATTTCACCAGCAATACATGAACCTACACACAACCTGTTTTTACAACCACACTCACATTTCTCATTCAGATCACCATACACATAACCATCTACACTCTCTTCCCCTTTACTGTCCTTCAACCTTTCAGCAACCAAATCTGTAACATCCACAAAGTTTTCATCCAGTCCAAGTTTCTCTACCCTAGGACTGAATCTGTGCAAGAGACTTGTAATTTTGGCAGAAACTTGTCTATAATCGTGTAAATCTTCCCCTCGCATCAGTACCAACTGTGGACACAATTGCAGACCTTCACTAACAAGCATACACTTCTGAATTCCATATTCTCGCGCTTGGTAATTGCTCGTAACTATAATGTTTTTCTGTTGAATTCCTAATGGACAATGCTTCAAAGCTGGATTTTTAACCATCTCAACTTGAGCATAAAAGCAATCAATGTCTATATGAATTATCGTCCTCTGGTGACTGTTCATGGCACAGAAATCCAATGAATGTGCTAGATCGTCCATTGTTCGCAGTTCTGTTGAATAAAAGTAGGGGATTAGTGCAACTGTTGATATTGTAATAAAACAATGAACACACCACGCGATACTAACCTTTCAATTGAAGTTATTACGACATACTCTCTTCAATACAGTACAGACACACAGACATCTCAAAATATTTCCCCACAACTGTGACGTACACAAACTATAATAATCTGAACTAACTAACCACACTCAGATCGCATTTAAACACGCTCCAACTCAAATAACTTATTTCAAACCGTACAACGCACTTAGAATTCTGAAATTCAACTCGCTGAAATCGTCACTTCCGACTGTGGGTATGCAACATAACGAATAAAGAAGGTATCAACAAACTAATTTTTAACACAAACAACAGGCACAATGAGCATACGTTATAGATAAAGTAGTAACATTGATAACAACTGGATTCCTGTGGAAATGTAGATGAATTTGTAAAACAAATTAATTTCAGATGAATTGCTACTTCAATGCGCAACGATTGGCAATATGTATTGCTTGTTACACAGTGGTCGTTTGTTGTTTGTAACGTGGGTAACGATAGAGTGTTAGTTGTACCTATGGTTTTACGTACATATATTTAATTCAGAGGTACGGAGTTGTTTTGTATTGTAATTCTTAATTTCCCGACATGAATTATAGTTTTCGGTGTAACGGTATTTCACGTTAATGTAAACAATTTTTTTCACTCTAGGAATATTTATTTGGTCTGCCGAAGCATCAACATTCAGAGGTCAGGCTTTGATATTACGTATTTATGAACGCAGTTGATAGTTTTTAATTATCAAATGATAGAATATAACGTATAGCTTAGTCTATTCAAGATACGAAAGTAATACATCAGTACAGCCAGTTAACATGAACGGTTGTTCATGAAGTCAGTTCGGTTTCCCAGTGGATGGTGACTTATGTTAAGTAGGAGGGTTAATCAGAAACTAATTCGTACAGCATAGTGTCTGTCTTTGTCAACAGCCTTCTTCCATCTTTGAAAAAGAGCTTGTATTCTCTCCCAGTGAAAGTTGCACTTCTTTAGCCACTGGCATGTGGCATTCTGCAGTGCCCTATCATCTGCATAATGGTGACCTTGCAGGTTGTCTTTCAGAGAACAGAATAGGTGAAAATCTGATGGTGCTTGTTGTCAGGACCGTTGGGTGGGTATGTAAACACTGTCAGTTCAGATTTTGTGATGGCCTCAGTGGTGAGGCCGCATGTGGTAAATACTGACCAGTATATTGGAATGTTAAGACGTTCGAATACTTGTCTTTGGTGAGTATGTGCCACAAGAAAAGTGTATGATGTGTTGCTCATCCATGACAATGCTGGGCCATGTACAAATACGCACACCACCAAGGCGATCACAAAATTTGGATGGACAGTGTTGCTTCATGTGCCCCACAATCCTAACCTTGCACCGTCAGATTTTCACCTGTTTGGTACTTTGAAAGATAGCCAGTGAGGACACTGTTATACGGATGACGAGGCACTGCAGAGCATCATGTGGAAGAAGGAGAGCAACTTTTGTTGGGCAGGATATGTGCCCTTATTCAATAATGGAATGTGACTGTTGACAGTGATGGAGACTATATTGAAAAATAGCTGGCCTTTCACCAGTGGTTAGTGAAAATGTATTAAATTTTTGCATGTATGACTTGTAAATAGCATGAAATAAAATTGCTGAGATTATTCAGATTGGGTGCCTCCTGAATAGAAGTCTAGATTGTTATGCTATGCCAATCTGGTCAGAAGTGGAAGTTGGCTCTCTGATATAATTATGATTGATATCAAATATGGTCATACAGCATGTCTGATATGCATTTAACCTTACAGAAACCTCTTTCACAGTTTTTAAGCTTACATTTTTTTCTTGACACAGTCTTTTGTGATACATTAGAACAGTGAAAATAACCTTGCATATGTTTGTAGACATGCATTCGATTGTGGGGGGGAAGTTGCGCAGTAGTGCAGTTGGTTGAGACTGTGCTACGAGTCGGAAGGTCGTGGATTTGACGCCTGATGGAGTCATTGGAATTTTTCATTGACATAATCCTTTTGGCCCCACTATAGCCCAGGGGTTGACTCAGTCTCTAACAGAAATGAGTATCAGGAATATATCCTGGGGGGTAAAGGCAGCCGATGCATAGGGCCGACAACCTTGCCACTTTCATGTGCTGATTGCCTTGAAATATGGGAGCCTCAATCTCCAGGATTCCTTAGGTCCTGTCCAGGCCTGTACACGGATTGCTTTGCCATTGCATTAGACAGGTTAATTTGAATTTGATGTGAGCATGAATGACCAGTTTTACTGTGGAGGTTTGAACATGAACACACGATCTTTGTATAAGTACTTGCTGACCCACAAAATGTAGCATGATGGTGAAAATTGTTCCTGTACAGTTCTGTATAGTGTGGAAAGACATGAAAAGGATTATGTAGAGGAAAGTTGATTTATCTGACTGGATGAGGGCGAGTTGTGTCCGTGGATGTAGGTTTATTCCATACGTAAAAATCCAGTTATAGTTTGCTTACATATGTTACAGCTTGGTGGCTTAGTGCTTATAAACTGCATTAACATAAAGCATGAATGAATTTGCTGTTTAGGCTTACATTAGCAATATGTTAATATTATTTCAGTATCAGTGGCTAATGGACAGTCCACGTAGGTACATGCGAGGTCACTAAAATGTTTGAAGTTGAGTTTATGCACTTATGCATTGCAGAAACTATTGATTCCTACAGTCTTAGCACTGATTTTGTATTATAGAAAATGAATATTAAAATACTAACACCCAAGTGTTTGCAGACTGCTGGCCCATATCAGTAGAACTACTGTGAAATCCATATGAAATTTTAAAGTTATGTGACCAGTGGTAAAATAGGCCACAGCATTTTACCTTTTTAACATGTGCATCATCAGTAAACACAATTCTCTGTGCCTGCAACTCTTCAGACAAGGTGACAAATGATAGCTAACATGGCCTGCATAGTAGTAGTTCTTTTCCAGAAGTTGGTCCCAACTAAACTGTATGAAAGTCTCCACATGAGACAAAATGTACCCAGAATTTCTGGCAAAACTGAGAGGATGGAATGGCTGTTTGGCCTAGGAGTTACTGAATGTGGTAAAATGTAGACCTGGGAATGTTGAACAAAGCAATTGCTGTCATGATCATTGTCTTGGTCTAGCTCTTTTGCATGAGCTATAATGGAATTTTTTATTTGCCCAACTTGTTTTTTTAAAGGTAAGAATTATGTAGCCAGACAGGGCACAAAGGGCCTGTTTTAGGGCCTAGGTGCATCGGGCCTGAAAAGGGCTCAAATCCATATATCATTCTATTCTATTCTACAGGGTGTCCCAGGAGGAATGTGTGAGACTTCGGGAGAGTGTTCCTTATGTTAAACTATACCGATATAACCCAAAACACCTATATCCAAAGTTGAACGGTTACGGAGATAATGGCCAGAGA
>Ga0123357_10006306_pt1 | contig 14433 bp, 14 predicted proteins | sample TergutEmb28metaG_FD_89873 | JGI IMG/M metagenome (GOLD analysis project Ga0123357, IMG submission 89873) | Embiratermes neotenicus P4 segment gut microbial communities from Petit-Saut dam, French Guiana - Emb289 P4 | ecosystem: Host-associated > Arthropoda: Insects > Digestive system > Gut ...
CTAAAGTGGGAACGTCTAAAGGCGGGGGAAAGCAATGGCAAACTACCCCCAAGAACTTGCCCAGGATGCAGTGTGCCAGAGCCATACAGGTCATATGACTGGGCTCTGGTTCCTGCCAAGCCCGACCTTCAAGGCTGAATACTAAGGAATGAATGAATGAAAATTAAAGACAGTTCCAAGCCCATCAGTGTCATAAGTTTAAGCAGTTATTACTAACAAATCCAATATTTTAAAATAATGTACAGTATATCAAACCTTGATTCCAGCATTACGCAGTAATTCCAAGGTGGGACGTACTCTGTCCTGTAGTCGATCTTCGACTCCTGTCACACATAACAGCTCCATTTCTCGTTCCAAACTCTCCACAACAGCAGCAACATGTGCAACGCGATCCGACACTGACATCCTTGCGGCATTGTATCGTGTCTACAGAGAAATGGGTGTTACCCCGATAAACTAGTCGACCAGTAGTAGGTATAAAACATTAAATTCAATTTTAAACTGCTCTTTTGTTGGCATTTCTCTTGGGAGAAAAATGTACGAGACTAATGCCTTGGGTGAATGCTGTTGGATTCTGTCCCACAGTTAGGCGAATACATAAATTTATCATGTACACCTGGGAAAATGACTATGTGCTGGGTGGTACTGGGTTTGATTCTTGGCAAGGTTATGGTATTCTTCTCTTCTCCAAAATCTCCAGACTGGCTCTGGTGTCCACCCAGCCTCCTATTCAATGGCTACTGGTGATAATGAGGGTGAGCATGAAATTGACTACTAACCTGCATCTAGTAACAAGGTTTAGAATGAGTGGAGCTGTACCTATACTACCCCTATGTGCCTCCACAGCATGCAAAGGAACTTTACCTTTTACACGTATCAAAAAACATTTATCACAAACAAAGACTGGCATCACATGTAAGACGTATGACTTTATCAAATAATGTAAAAAATAAATATGGTCTTATTAAGCAATTTTATTGTGTTTCAAAGTGAGTATAACTGCAGTTTCCTGTGTGAATCCCAGCTGGTGACTTTAAGATCATCCCATCCTTTTAACTACTACAATTCAGGGCCAAAGAGTGTTAGATTTGGGTAAATATGGTAATTACTTACAATACACCAATTTGTAATAATGTGTGTAAAGGACACGAACCTCAAAATCCATGTACTGCTCTTCAGTAAGGATCTTCTTTGCAACAACAAGAGTTCTAAGGCCTTCTCGCGCCATGTTCCCACATTCTTCTTCTAACCAGTCATTGTACTGAACAATGCCAGACATGACTATATCAGCTCCCTTGAGGTAGAACACAATTTCACCTGTGTGTTCTTCCTGCAGGAAAACATTACATTTATTACACAGTCCTTTTGTGGAAGTAAGTTACATGTATGGAGAACGGGGAACCATTCATTAGAAAAAGTGATGTTCCTATAAATCCTGATACAAGACTTATAATACGGAAAACAAATAACTAAGCAAGTTCGCTATACTGGAGCATCTCGCACATCTGCTCCTAATCTCATCTAATCCCCACACTTTATTAACAAATACTTAGTTTAAATATGGCAAAGTGTTTGTAATCAGCCACACAATTCATAATGAAACCCCGAACAAAGTTCAAAAATGTACTTTACTGAATAATAAGCACATAATATGTCACACCACTTGCCACAATGAGCAACAGCCAAGATCTCACTGAATAGAAGATACCCCAAAACACAAAATGGTGGCACTATCATTATGCTTAACATTTGGTAAGCCAGAATTTTCAGAAAGGACTGATGTAAAATAAATACATTTGCATTCACGCATTTATGTAAAGTACAGTATAATGAATGCAAATAAAATAATTTAACAATGACTTGCATCAACAATGACAAACCATCCAATGAGTTTTATTACATTCCTATCACTTTCAGTAAAACCATCCTACAGCAGAGGAAAACTCATGATCTTCTGGGTCAATGAATGCATTCCTAAAATTTAAAATTTCCAATAACATTTATTCAATATTAACATGTAATTTCAGCTACACAGGTCTCAATTTCCAAAAGTTCATACCTTTAGTATGATGCCCATGCGTTTGGTCTCTGAAGTGAATGGGAAGACCTGCATGATGGTGTACGAATATGTTACTCCGGCTGGTGTGCGCAGCTGCATTCTGGTCAGATCTCGTCTCACCAGAGCTAAACCAACTTCCTCTGTCCATTTTACCAAAGCCACCTGTTACAAAAGGGACAATTCTCACACTCCAAACAAGAAGAAATTACATTCAGACATAGTGTCATGGCATTTCACATATTGACATGCCATGTATCACATAGTACATGTAACACTTTTTAAGTTCTTACAATGGTGAAAATTACTGTTCCCTAGGGTGTCACATTCAAGGAGATCATAATTTTCAGCTTACCTAGATACTGGTTTAAAATGTGACTCAAGTACAAACAATGATTCAAACCTCCCTCCCTTCTCTCATCATTTTTCTTTAGATCTAACCATAGATATACTTCCCAAGGTACTGTTAACTGATGCAAAAACTATATGGGCAGCAAAAATCTTTCACACTGACATCAAGCCCAAGACAGAAAAAAAGATGGAACTTCGCAAGTTTAAATTATTACTTCATTCCATACTGGAGAGAAGCAAATTTTTTGAAATGGCATGACACTAATGCTAGAGAATTACATATCATTTTTGTAAGTTTCTGCACATTTGCCTAGCATTTTACACTTACAGTCAACACCACACGTGGTCTATCACAAAGGAACCACAACTTATAATGGCACATGCACTGCTCACATGAACCTGTGTTACAGGTATGTTAATGGGTATGCTGGATCATGAACCTATTGGAATTCCTACCCCAGTGCATGCCTGCCTGACACAAGGAAGCACATGCTCTTACATAATCTCAGCACAATGCTCTCTATCAGGTGTCCTATTAATGTCAGCAAAATAACTTTCTTCACCCAGAAGCCAATGCTAATAGTCATAATTTCTGCAATTCCACTCACTTCATCTGGACTGGATGCTTGATAAGTGCAGGTTTCCTTTCTTGGCTGCCAGTAATGCTGATCAGCTTCTGTTTGGCTTTCTACTGAGCCAGGGCTTTCATCACAATCACCTGGCCCTTGATCTTCCTTCATGCATTCTGTTCTAGTACCAGTTTCTTCATATACTGGTGTTACATTGTGACACAATGCAACTGCCTTCACAGCCTCCTGAACTCGGGTTACTTCAGATCGGCGAACCTTCACATAACAATATTTAATACATAATTCACATGACATACAATGCATCTGCAGGGATTTTAATCATTACGCGTAAGAAGCTCAACAAATACTCTCTATGTTACAATAACTACACTCTATTTCAGTGTCATAAGTATCGGCACTAATAACTTATGTTGCGAAATTAATTGGAAATTCTTAATAGTGTTTATGCTATACATTTTAATATATGAAGCAAGTTTGAAAATTGAAGTCTTCTGAGTTGTTATGACATGCTGCCTGACAAATAAGACCTGCAAATCCCAGAATACAGATTACTGTTCTGATAACTGAAGAATAATAACCAAATAGATGGAATAGTGTCTGGGCTGGGACACTACTCCAGCCTACCCACACCTAACCTCCAACCTACAGCACACCAAGAACGAAATGACCAATGTGGTAATCAACATTATAGTCGCGAGCTCCTGATGATGGGCACAGTAGTGCCCGAAACATGTTGAGCCTATAAGAAGTACAATAAAATAATAAGTAGCATCTAGTTGGTTATTATTCTTCAGTTATCACAATGATGCACAGTCCAAACAACATCATAATATTCTGATATTTCATATGGGGCCACCATAGATCAGTCAGTACGAGGACTTACTACAGGCAGGATGGTTGGGGGTTTGAACCCCATGGGGAAGGGGAGGGAGATTTTCTCTAATCTATAACTATCTGGACTGGCTCTGGGGCCCATCCAGCCACCCCTACAACATTTACTGGGGCTCTGTCCCAGAGGTAAAGTGGCGACAGCATGGTGTTGACCACCCATCCTCACCTACCACCGAGGCTGAGAGTGGGTAGAGGTATAGCTCTACCCCCTTCTGTGCCAGCATGGCATGTTATAGGGTGAACTTTACATTATGTATTGGACTCCTGATTATTCATATACCCAGATCTTGTGAATTTATAAATTTAAATTGGTAGGAGAAAGATTGTCTGTACAACTACATACACCTTCACCAACAGTTTTGATTATGAAATAATGTAGCTAAAATATGTATGCAATCATAGCAAGAGTCAAATGTACGTTTCTTCTATGGCTCACCACTGTGCCAAAAGGACTGTCAATTGTCCTAAGCTACAACTTCTCAATTCAGGCCACAATAGAACACATACCTAATTGTGCGGTGGATTTTGATTATCATACCACCAAATTCGGTAATTTTACCCACTCTGTAATGAACAGCAGAGGAAAATAAAATTTCCCATTTAGAAGATACCATGACACTTGTTAGATGGAGGCACACAATTCTTATGGTAGAAAAGGTAAACTCTTTCAACATTACAGTACTTTGGGTCCACCACTTGATGGCACTGCAGGAATATGGGCTGGTGATGCAGAACCTACTGCACCTACATCTGAACTTGACTGCTTGGCAAGTTGAGCATATGCTGTGCTTAAATGGGAGGCAACCTGGAGCAGACATACAAACAAAAATAGAAATGATGATAATAATGAGGGATAAAAGCACTCTGGTTGTTACTATGCTTACTGAAAATTTTCACTGGTGACAAACTTAAAACTTTACAGACAATGACTCCAGGTTTTACAGTCCCATAAACATCATGCTGCCACTGTCTTGAATTTGTAGTGACTCCTGAAATAACAACCAACAATTCTCCCTCTTATATTATTATTATTATTATTATTATTATTATTACCCGATTTTACTGGCATGACAGAACATGTTCCTATAATTTATTGGCAAACATGTATCAGTAGTTTCCATGGTCTACATGGCAGTCAATGGAAATATGCACATTAAATACATCTGCAGAATGGTGTAGATACACTCATACTCAAGGTGAAATCTTCACAGATATGATAATTGATACAAACTATGAACTACCTCTTTTAAATAGCTTGTCAGTCTGTATTATGGTGAGTGATTTTGGATCATTAGAGTTACAGTAACAAAGGTAAGTTAGAACTCTCATTTAGAAATTCTAGGTTCAGTGCTCACACTCATAACAGGCTGTGAAGATGATCCAGTGAACTTGCACACACACTACTTTCCCACTCCAACAACCCACAGCCTCTACCTCTGGCCAGTTAACTCTAGCTATACTGCCAAAAGTAGCAAACTTCTATCTGAATCACACACTTTCTATTATATACCAGGCTTCCACTGCAGAACTCTCCCAGCTGAAAGCATCTGTCTTACATGGTATCACTTTGTACATCACACCAGATCTTCCCACATGACTCCCAGTGGTGACCACATCTGGTTTATATGGTTGTGACATTATGCAAGGCTCTAAGCAGACATTTTCAGTGCACTTGCATTTATGTTAAATAACTGTATTCACCCAATGCTAGTATTTCTGTTATATTCACTGTAAAAAAGTCTGAACTGTGAATGAACTGAATGATCATTGTCCAAGAATTAAGAAACTTAATGTTCACAAAGCAGTCTCTTCTTCTTTGTGTCCACAAGAAGAAAAATTCCTTTTTAACAAACTGTCACATTACTTACCTCATCAAATGTTTCTGTTCCATATGACACAGTCCCAAGATGTAGCTTCTTAAAAACCATCTCATTCTGTGTCAGAGTTCCTGTTTTATCACTTAGAAGGTACGAGATGCGGCCCAGTTCTTCAGGTATTGTCGTAGAACGCACAACAGTTCCAGCAATATCTTTATCACGTTGAATAGACCATGAGTAAAACGCTTTCCCCATATCGAGGTTTACTCGTAAACTGTTCAAAAAATTTTAGACAAACAATTTAGTGAAAGGGCTCTATAATGTTCTTCAGGAAGGCAGGGCAGACTTTCCATAACATGTGACATCCTTTAATCACAGTTCAGCATATATATATATATATATATATATATATATAAAATATACAAGTAATACTGCTTAGCAACATGAAAAAAACTCTTGTTTTGGATAAAGTTTAGTGTGTAAATAATGTAAAGCATTTATTATTATATTTGTTGTAATAATAATATACATTAATCAATCAATATGCATGGTATGAACATAAAAACAATGTAATATTACCCATATATTACAAAGACTCTATAATAACGTTACAAGAATTAGCACATACACGATCAGAAATGATGTACTAAGTGACTTGTGCATACCTGATAGGTATAATGTAAGAGAACAGCAGCACAAATCGAAACATGTATCTGTACCATGGACCGCTGAATCCTTTGAGACACATCATAACCATGGCCAGTCCCAGAACAGCTCCAAATAATACCTGCAGAAGGAAATATATACATATTAGAAGTTCTGATGACCAAAGTTTTGTAAAACAACGCGATTTCATGCATCACTAAACATCAAATTAACACTCATTGGCACAGGCTGAAAATGTGGTCACCACTTACAATGGTTACTGAAATGAAGAACCATTATATATATGTTTTACAGAGACCACATATGATTTTCCCATTAAATTTGCACACACACACTTTACCTACGTCTTAAATGTGCATCTTCTTTCCCTCATAAATCTTACATGTTCCACCCATCCCACACTCAAACACCATGAAATTATCAGGTGAAGAATATAATCAGGTTAAAGTTAAAAGTCTGAAACTTTAACTTTTTTTCATGACAAAATATTCTCCTTATATTTTGTTCTTGAACACTCTTCCCTCACACTGCAGGACGAGTATGCCTTGAGAGGAAGAGAAACATTATATTCCACCATTATAAGTTCGTGTTTAATCCTATGCTGTTCAGAGTGAAAGTACAATGACAAACATCTGCTACAGCATAAACATAATTCAAACATTTGCATATCACATCTGTATGTTACATGGGAATTCCCATACCTTGGTCAGCTGGTTTATTTCCAAGTCAAGTAGGCCAACTTTACTGCGAGGCTGTGAATTGTTCATCACGCTCCTTGTCTCGGAGCCGGTATACACCACCACACCTAAAGCTGACCCTGATGCAACAACGCAGTTTGCCCAAAGAGTGTTCTCAACATCCAGACTGTCTTCACTTCCATATCCATCATGCTGCAATGAATACAATCACTTCAAATTAGACATGGCATATGTGAAACAACCAGGAATGGATGCTACTCTACACGAAGGTAAACTCTGAAATATTTGTAATATGAAGCAACAAAATGTCTGGGCACATGGAATACAAGTGCAATGTTCTTACTCTTATACGAAGGGCTATCATCTGGTTCAAAAGGTGACTGCAAGAGGACCGAGTAGTGCAGATGGACATTTTCACTAAACTGGCAGGTGCTAATGCTATCATTTTAAAGAAAGGTAGAGAGAGCATGTATTAGCTAAGAGGATGTATCAATTGGCCCCTCAGATCACCAGATCTCATGCCCAAGGACTTTTTTTGTGTAGAAGTTTGGGAAGGAAATGTCTCTGTCCCTCCAAAGCCAGCAACACCGTAAGACAGCAAGACATGGATCACACAGACCTGAGCAACAACTGACAACAATATTCTCCAAAACATTTCACAGTAGGTTGAACACTGGTCTGACACATTGCTTGAACCACTCATGGTTTCACATGAAACTTAATTAGTTCTTTGTAACATTATGAGTTTTAGTCTTTAAAATGGTTTATATTTCTTAAGTCTGCCTTAGACATGCTTTGAATAGTACGAGATTTAAATCGTAAATCTCATTCAGAGTCACCCTGTACAGATACACTGTGAACAGTATAGTTCTCTGCCTAAGGACAGCATCATAAAGTAAAAATATATTACACACCCTAGTAAAGGTCCCTATGAAACTGTGAATGTCTCGTTGTGGTTTCTCAACAAACAGCGATGCTCTGATGTCAAAAAGCTGATGATCTGAATCCAGTTTTTGTGTTGCTGGAACAGCAAGTCGAAGCTTCCAGTCTGTTTCTCCATCCAACTGATCTGTCCTAACAAAGCATGCCCCTGACCGTTCCGTTGTCCTCAGGAGGACCAAATCGGCTGGGACACGTTGATCTTTCTCCACTATTACCTGTAACATTTCCGTGATTACAGCAGACTCAACTGATGTACTGTCATGGTCAGATGGAATTACAGTCATCTGCATACTCCCCAACCCCAATTAATACTCAGTGCAGGGAGAAAAGACGTAGCAAAACTTGTAGATCATGGCAAATGTGAAAGTCACACTTTCAGGATGTAGTTGCTACATAATGACAATGTCAAACCTACAACAGTGTTTCTTACATCTACAGTATATGAGCACATAGAATGTGCCATTCCCTTTTATGCTCAACACTAAAATGGAGAAAGGTACAAATTGCACATACTCAAATGTTGTATTCTGAACTAAAACACAGTGACCATTCCTTTGTAGCAGCTTGTGTCTGCTTACAAGCCTACTTTCTGGTTTGCAATGTTGAGATTACACTGTCAGATGTCACACTGCAAAACACACAATATTAGCTGAAAACTTAAATACCTGGTGACTACAATCAATAAATACTTACGTGATTACTATTCAAAACCATATTTCTTACATAATTATTAGTGTCACATTTCAAATGACACCTAAATATCAAGCCAAACTATTCTGGCACCTGCAGCTAATATTGGAAAATATGATAATGTCTGTAACACAGTGTCCACTTTATTGCATCCATGATTGAAGCAGCTAGATGGCAGAGGAAGCCTGCATCTACTGGGAATTTTAGAGCACTTCAAAATATTTTATAGAATAAAGTAAGCTGAAATGCAGGCTAAACCTCAACTCTCACATTTTCCAATAGATTCAGACTTCCTAGGTAATAAAGCTCTTGCGATACAGGCTGCATTATATATTCCCAGTTCATAAACACTAACCAGATCTCCAACGCGAAGCTTCGAAGATGGGACAAGCTCAGGAGTATCTCTTCCCCTTACCAAGCGTCTGTATTTCTGACTGTTTACTTCCTTGTCCCTCTGATGCCGACGAATGTCATCAACAGCCTCACGAAATATTGTTACTGTTAATACAAAGGTCTGCGAAGGATAAAGAAACAAAGTCATGATCCTCAGCTACTACTGTGATTATGTTTCTCTTGTGATACACAATACTACACCAATATTTGTCCACAGACATATTACCAAAGGGCCCCAATAAGTGTAGAGATATCCAATCCTGATATCAGGTATGAATTGACTTGTTGCCATCACAAGGAAATACAGATTCAAGAAAAATTTGAACTGCTGGAAAAGCACCTGGAACAATAAAAAAAATTATCTTCAGCTCTAAAAAAATTTCCAATTCAAACAGATTAATCAATTTTTTAAAATGGAGGCAATATACACAACAAAAATGTTTGTACAATGATATGGTTCTTTAAAAAACATGACTACATAACATGGCGCCAAAGCATAAAATCTGTCTCAATAATTAAGATATTTAATTTGTTAAGATCTGTTCCCCATGTATATTGATATACTTCTCAACAAAGTGTAACAGCATCATCAAGGAACACTGGTGATTTTTAAAAATTAAGAAAAGAAAGGGGTGGAACAAATAAAATAACATTTTAAAAATCAGATGGGTATTTTGTGGTTCAAGTAATCCTTCCAACATGTATAGGATACTTTGGATCACTGCTCACCTCACATGCAGCTCTGAAAATAAACATCACAAATTCAGCATGTACCTATGAAACCAATCCTTGGAGCTGACTCCTACTTAGTTCAGTCCAGTTCATCCTCTAATTATAAAATAAAATAGTGTATTACACGTACACATTGCAACTGGGTGGGGTAACAAATTGCAACAATAAAATTGAGCTATTTTTTAGGGATTCACAAAATTGCAAAAAGCAGCTATTAGCTTCGTCATGTCTGTCCATCCACCTGGAGCAATTCTGCTCTCACTAGATGCATTTTCATGAAATCTGATACTTGAGTAATTTTCAAAAATATGTCAAGAAATTCCAGTTTCATTAAAATCTGACAAGACTAATGGGTACTTTACATGAAGACCAATACACATTCATGGTGATATCTCACTCAGTATTTCTTAGAATGAGAAATGTTTCAAACCAGAGTTTTAGGGAAAATCAAAACAAGCATTTTACGTTTGGTAAATTCATGCTGTTTATGAGATAATGCGGAAAAATATTGTAGAAGCGCACAGGCCATAGACAATATGATGCATGTACATTACATGCCGAATACCAAAGGCTACAAACACACTTAGAATATGTAATCCTTACTGCTTTTCCACTGTAACAATGGATACACAAACACACCTCAATGTTATGTTGTACATACATTGCCTGTATTGTTATTATCTAAACTAAGTATAATTATAATCAGATATGACTATCATACTTACCAATGGTAAGAATGTTATGATATTGTATTTCTGATTTCGTATTACATTTGGTGGAAACTTCTCTGAACATGGATGACCAAGAGCAATTGTCCGAGATCTCAATTCTCTTTCTCGACAACATCTCCTCCACAGCCATGAGCAACATCTAAACAACAAAATTGCCACAGTTCATGATACAGCTTTAAAAGCAAAAGAGAAGGGCACTCCAGGCTATGACACATCTTCATAATCCCTCACACGGTTTATTACAAAACAGGCACAAGAAAAAGCTTCATAGTTTTGAAGACTTAGAAGTCTACTTGAATACAAGATCATGGTAAAGGTAACACTGTCCCTGTCCATGCCATGAAGGTATATACAGGAAGCAGATGTACAGCTCCACTATTCTTAACCTCAGTACCACATGGTGGTGAGTTGTCAACATCATGCCCCACCCACTCTGGACATTCTGGAGAAGAGAAAGATCTCCTGCTATTGCAGTGATTCAAACTCCAGACCATCCAGCCCATAGTCTAGTCAGTGTACGAAATCTGTGTCAACCGGTAATTAGTTACATATTTTGGAGGCACTTTCTAATTCCACCTTCAGGATAGACTGAAGGAGTAAGGTGCATGGAAGAAATTTTGCAAGATACATGGGAAGCCCAGGTATTGGAACTTCCACAGCAAGACAATAAGAAATATCGGGGATTGACTAATACCATATGCCAGTCATTAAGGGGCCTTGATAATCTGTCATTGCAACTATTAACTTCAAAAGTACTGATTATAAATGAATGTTTCTCTTTTGACACAATTCCACTTCAAAAAGCACTAAACAGCATGCTCATCGCCACCCGCAAATAGTATATCAAATAGTTGAGCCTAATATAAAAATGTATATAAAGAATTCCAAGCATTTGAGAAGATGGATAGTTTTGCATGTTCATGTATGCCATTAAAGGGACTCTTTGTCCTGTTGGGTGTGGGTGTTTGTAATGCAACTGTATTCAAATCAGTAAAACACTGCATTTTGGCCTTCAAATTTAGTTCTCAATATTTCACCCACCACCCTGCTCATGAAGGGAGGCAGGCATTCTGTGGTATACTGTGATGAACTTGATACCTCATGCTTCACTGCCATTATTCTGGCCAGACTATACTGGCTTACCCACAACTGATAAGGTGAACATACCCATGGATACAACAGTGAAACCACATCGCGTCACCTGCATACAAACTTGGAAAACATAATGGGCCAACCAGGCACAAGACTAGATCGTGAATACAGTGGGTGTAGCAGCTTCCAGTGTGGATGCAAATGTGTACAAGTTTTCATATGTATAAAATTCTCTATTATATATACACTCTGCACATATCATGTATATACAAGCCACAAAGCACCGCCATCAGGACCACAAACACTTTAATTACAAAGTGCTCTCTATAAACACTGCACACCACAATACACAGAAGCATCACGTTAGTGGAAGCTTCTGGGCCACTCACGATGAGAGGGTTTCCAGAAGTAGAATGCACTACAGCTCTCTAACCTATGTACCCACACTTTTGGTACAGTACTCTAACTAGAATCATACTGCATTATTTACTTATGAACCTATTTTGTATCTACCATTTGCTGCTTGTGCTTTCAATCACAACTGTGCTTTTTTCATATACTGGCTTTGTGATGCTGTCTTCACAGAGCTCATTTGTGATCTGCATGTCTGTGTTTGGTATCTTGCAAATTCCTAGTGAGTGCAGCCAGATTTGTAGCAGCTGCAGTCCACCCACTTGCACCCCACTTGCTATGGGCCTGGGGCCAAAGCAATCCACAAGCAACAACAAACTACATAACAGAGACATCTTGGTGAATTTTAATGTTTTGTCACAGTTTACTAGTGCCACTGGAGGGTCACACTGCACACAGTATCAGTTCGAGACTACATACATAATCAGGCAGATTATCACACCCACCTATTATATGCATGACAGCATGTTCTAGGACGGAAATGATGGTACAGCTGGAGCATCGAGACTATCGTACAAATTAACGAGATGATTCTAATACAAGACCTAGGTCTACACCAACGACGAATGCCTCTAACCACTACCTGAAGTAGGAATGGTACAGAGTCAAGGACAAAATGGGAGTTGGAAAACACCAGCTTGTGTGTTGAGACACTTCACAGCACTCATGGCGACACATGCAGCCATCACAGAATACGCAAGAGAACAATCCTTCCACTTTACGCTTAAAAAGACTCGCCTTGGGTTTGTCAAAGTTCCACCGAACGAGAGAACCATTCATGTAAACTTCTTTTGCGCAATCTCAGAGGCTTCAAATTCCGTGCCTGTCTCGAGTAAACTGGACTTTCAACATCCATATTTCAAGGCAATACGAAACAACTTACGTAAACAAAGTTTTAATGAGTCATAGTTCGAAATTAATCCTTAAACGACCGCCATTTATATGGGAGGCCAAGGCCTTGTACCTATAAACGTCACTGGGCGTTCGACTGCAAAATGAAATCATTTCACAGCATGAATGCAATAGAGGCATAAAATATTTTCAGAAACATTAAAGGCGAGTGTACTATAATGCGAGCGTAGCGGTTTCATCTAATTAATAAGTGTACCTGCTAGTCAAATCTAACCTTGAACAAATGTCATCTGTATGTTTGGGGATTAAAGGAATGTCTTCTTTTACGAGTGTAGTTGTTGATGCGGTTTCCGCAACACTAATTCTTGAAGAATCCATACTTTACAGTTAAATCAGGTAAGCCCTTGAAATGCTGCTTCTGAATAATAATATTACGTTAGATGTCCTTTCCCCCTCCACACACGTCGCTTACACACCGTACGTCAACTGCGAATAACGTCTGTGGCTATCGCCCTCTTTCACGTCACGGCGGGAAACTTCAAAGTAATACAATAACTCGGAATTACAAATTCGCGTTTATTTGAATTAAACGGACAGCCTCCACACCATGTTCCGCTTCCTATTTCTCAACGAAGGGAACCTTAAACTTCTGCTGCAGTCATTATAAGAGTTCAATTATGAATAAAAGTAATTCAAAGAGTAGGGCGGCAAGGATCAAGGTCCTGCATACAAATTTGGCTATCATAAAAGTGGATTATGGCGGAAAAAAAATGCTGATAAATAACCACTGCATGAACGAGGCAACCCACAGTGCCTTAATTTAACTAACGACAGGTGGCCATAAAACCCTTCATTCAATTAAACATTCTATTAAATTAAAATTTTATGAACTGTATAATACCTTGTGAAAAATGAACAAAAGAACATGCATGATTTCCGGCTCCCGGCACAATGTAGATGAGATATGCGCTCTTCTGGGATATTACGCAGCGTAGAGTGGTAATTCCGTGCCGACGTTTCGGTACAACCTATCGGTCCCACCTTCAAGGATCAAAGTATTACCCTTGAAGACGAGACTGACAGGTTGTTGCAAAACGTCGGTAAGGAATTACCACTCTGTGGTGCATGACAGCACAGATGAGCGCATGTCTCAGCAGACAAACATGATCCACATCATGCTGTGCAGTATGATAAATATTTAAAGCACCAGGAAATTATGCCACATATACTTTAATATACTTCGTTTTAATGCACACAGACATATTTTGCAAATATTTCAAGTTGACTGATTACATATGAGAAATAATTCACTCTTCCCTATCGACCACAAAATTTCAATTGTGCATGCATCTGCACACACACATTAATGGGAGTACAAGTGTGTATGAGATGTCAGATATATTTACTTACTTACTCCATGGTGCAGAGTCCTTCTTGAGAAGCTAACTGGTCTGCAGCTAGTCAAGAAATTCCCCGCATTTCACGGAACCCGAAGGTTCATTACCGCACTCACAAGCGTCC
>Ga0123357_10006307_pt1 | contig 14433 bp, 15 predicted proteins | sample TergutEmb28metaG_FD_89873 | JGI IMG/M metagenome (GOLD analysis project Ga0123357, IMG submission 89873) | Embiratermes neotenicus P4 segment gut microbial communities from Petit-Saut dam, French Guiana - Emb289 P4 | ecosystem: Host-associated > Arthropoda: Insects > Digestive system > Gut ...
AATCCCGTCAGGCTTAACATCTGTACCGGATTTTTCCTTACTTTGTCGTATTCCATTTTACGTTTTTGGGCGCAAAGGTATGTAAAAGAACGCTATATTTATTTATTGAATATAAACTCTATTTTTCATTCTGTTAAATTAATTAAATGTTAGAGATAAATATAATAGTGCAACTATTCAGTGCCAAAGGTAATACTTTTTTAAGAATATCATAAAAAAATCCTAATAAATTTGATTAAATTTTTACAAATTCTACGCGGCGGTTTTTCGCTTTACCTTCGTCGGTTGAATTGTCGGCGATGGGCGAGGTCTGCCCTTTGCCGACTGCTTTCAGGCGATTGGCAGCTATACCAAGTTCGACAAGTTTATCCATTATGGCTTTTGAGCGGGCTTCGCTGAGCGTCTGGTTCGATGTGGCGTTGCCGGTACTGTCGGTGTGCCCTTCGATCGAAAATTTAACGTCGGGATTATCCTTCATTAACTGTACGATGCGGTTGATTTCAGCCATTGATTCAGGCTTGATTGTGCTTTTTCCCACATCGAAAGTGATTCCGTAGGTGATGAATTTTCCATCGCTCATCATGCGGTCATAAAGGGGTACGGCGCCTTTGGCGATACGGACATCCTTGACAAAATTATCTTTACCTGTTGAGCCATGTCCAGACCAAAATGTTACCCACCCCGGAGCGTAGGATACATTGGGTACATTTGCTATGCGCACTCCGTTGATATAAACTTTCAAGGCGCGTTTGTTGAAAGATACGGCGACATGATACCAATCTCCAAGTGTGGGCTTTATCGTTGTGACTCCGTTACCTCTGCCAGAACTGTTTGTCCATCCATAATCTATATCTTTTGAGCCATTACTGTTTTCACTATTATACCATGTGATAGTGAAAACATCATGGTCTAATTGATCGTTGGGACCCATAAAATCAAGTTCCCAACTACCATACCCATCATCTTTCGGCTGTAAAAAGTCAAATTCCATCGTAAAAACATCGCCCAAATAGTTTTTCGGCGTTTTCATCAAAGGCTCAATCCATGAATCTTTGCCGTCCATCAGGATCACTTTTTTCCCGTTTACGCTGGCAATTTCGGCATTTCCGCGATGTAAATCCCACTGGCTCGGAAACTCGCCCAACTGCTCATTGTTCATGTTGTCGTCGAAAATAATTTCGTCGCCGGGCACAAAGTCCGATTTGGCATAAGCCATTTCCAAAGACTTGGCGTCTTTTTGAGTAGTTTGAACAGTTGCTTCGTCATCGCCCGACTGGTTGCTTTCCTCATTCGACGAGTTGCTATTGCTGTTCCCTTTTCCGTCGCCCTTGTAGGTTTTCGTGTCGGTTGCCTTGTCAATCGTCTTGCTTACGGCTTCATCTGTTTTCTGTTGCGCTTTGCGGACGGTTGCATTTTTTGCCGCATCTTCAATGGATTTGCCCAGCAACTTGCCGAATTGCGCTTGCGCCGCCGTACATAATAACAACAGCAATGCTGCTGTAAATAATAACCTAATCTTACTCATAATTTTTAAAATTTATTCATTAACCACTAATCACTAATCACTATAAAAAATAGCTACTTAGTAAAATTGCCGTCAACACCGCAGAAATAACAGCGGAAACGACAACCGTAACAACAAGGCTCACGAGGAAATAAGCGGTATTCTTGTCGGCGGGCGCTTTCATCATCGGTTGCATTCCGATGTAGAGCAGATACAATCCATAAATTCCGGCTATAAAAACCAATATGGACAGCGCCGGCAGAATATGGAAGACGCCTCCTATAAGCAGCGGCGTATAAGAATAAGCCACCAGCGAGAAAGCCTGATCAAAATTTTTCTTCGTTCCGAAAGTTTCGGCAAGGAAGTTGACAACCATTGCCGTGACATAGATTCCACCCACTCCGGCTATCCATTGGACAATCGCTTGACGGATTCCCCAGGACATCGAATGAATGTGCACACCAAAAGCCGAATACCCAATCAGTCCATAGCCGATGAATGCAGCTATGGCAGGGATTAACGACAGGGGCAATACATAACCCATAAACACTTTAACATGAGGCACATTTTCGCCTGCAATTACCGCCCATTCCTTTTTCGGGGCAGTAATGATTTCTTTAACTCTTGTAATCATAATCTTTTATTTTTAAGTGATTAATTTTTATTTGCTGTTTGGCAGCGAATTGATAATATCGTAATAATACTGGCTAAGTCCGTTATGTTCGGTTATACTCCATACCATACCTTGCAAGTCACCGATTTGATCGGTATAAACAGCGTAATCTTCATAACTTGTTTTTGAGAACTCCTCGATATTGATCTTCTTGTTTTTAAGTTTGTCGCATAGATCAAGTATCAGGCTGGCATTGCTTATCACCCCCAATGTGTAAACCTGAGAGCTGGACGCCGAATGTTTCTGCAGATTACCGCAATAGAACGACAGGCAGACACGGTAATCGGTTTTTGCGGGAATGATTATCGTAACCTTTTTTAAGAGTACCCCGTTTTGACACTCGCCTGACTTTGAAACTAATATGGTCGCTGCCGGAAAGGTAACCGTTGCTTGCTTCGAAAGCGTGTTGCGCAACGGAAGCAACAGATCGACATAACCCGCCCCGCTACCATAGTAATAGATCGGAGCATCTGCTTCGGAGTTTCTGAATGGCGATGCAAAAGTCCGCGTTTCAACTTCGCCGTTTTTGTTTACGAACGAATACGTTGCGGCGCTGCTGTAAGACGCCAGGTCCCAATATTCGTACTGATTGCCTGCGCCGGTAATATCTCCGGACAACTCCACGCCGGCAGGTAATGTAAAAGGAGTTCCCGTCAATACGCCATCGGCATCTCCAAGTCCCGGTATATTACCTGCCGGATAGTCCACAGGCGCTACCGTCGGTTCTTCGTTTTTGTCATCTTTTTGACAGGCGTTAAAATTAAGCGCAATAATTGCAGCGCATACAAACATCATCAGTTTAGATGTTTCTTTTTTCAGTTTGAATTTAATAGATTTCATTTTTTTAATTTTTAGTTGTTAATATTATTTTTAATTATCAATTTTCAATTGACACGGCAAAAATATAATATAAAAAAATCCTGCAATACCCCCATTTGGGGGTATTTTAAAGAGGAGTTAAAAAAACCCCCATTTGGGGGTATAAAAAATGTCATTATTTGTTGAAAATAATTTTCAACCTGAGTTCGGGATAAGCAGAATCAAAAATAAAAAAACAGGGTAAGATTCAAATATTTTTGTTAACTTTATAGTTTGAAAATCAAATAATTAACGCAAATAATACGAGTATGCTTACCCCAAACAAAATTACTGAAATTTTCTGTATTGCAGACGATTTCTGCAAAGAATTTGCACAAGAAGTCAAAAAAACCAACTTCGTCCGGATGACGGTACCAAGCGCAGGAATCGCTCCTGCGAGATGAGTGACAGTGAAATAATGACTATTCTGTTATGTTTTGATTAAGGAATTTAATACAAGATAGTGCATTTCTGCATAGCGTAACCGTTTAGCTGAATTTAATCTTTGTATCTGTAAATCAAATAATTCCTTAACTGTTTTTACTTTGATAGGATTCCTTACTTTTTCAACCAGAGTAGTAGCTGTATAATCTTTATTAGTTGCTTTGTACTCTAAAATTTGCTCTGAAAAGACTTTTGTTTGTTCTGCAATTATCCTCAAAATCAATTCTTTGTTTGGACAATTTGCCTTTGGACGTTCTTTTTCAAAGTCCCAGAATATTGGATTAATGGATATTCCTAAACTCTGATACTTTCGTTTTCTGTTTTTTGTAATACATAACATTAGCGGATTTTCGCCATTCTTTAATACTTTTGATTTGTAACACAATACATTAACCGTTGTTATCATTGTAATTTTCGGTTTACACACTGGTTTACACAACTGCATTACACCCCCCTAAAACCACCCCAAAATACTAAATAAAAAAAGCAGCCACCTTTCAGTAACTGCTTTTCTATCATGTGGTACCACCAAGAATCGAACTAGGGACACACGGATTTTCAGTCCGTTGCTCTACCAACTGAGCTATGGTACCGCTTTTGCGGTTGCAAAGGTAAGATTTTTTTTTGAAATTACAAGTGTTCGATGAACTTTTTACTTTTTTGTATTATTTTTGCATAAAAATTGAACATTGAAATTTTCATCTCAAATAAAACTGTATAGAAAACTCCGATACAGAAAAGGGTTCGGGGTGCATTCTCCTTTTACTTATAATCTAATCACCAAGGTTATAGAAGAAAAGACGCCATACTATGTCTTTGAAGATATCGAAAAGTTTAGAAAGGAATTACTAAATCTGGATAATCTCCTGAAAATTTCGACTGCACAGGAAACGCAATCTAAAAATTACGGCGCGCTGCTGTTCCGCTTAATAAACTTTTTTAAATGCCGCACGGTCTTGCAAATTGGAAGTTCTACCGGCGTGATGAGTTTGTATCTGGCTTTGCCGTTGCGAAACAGTTGCGATTGCATTGTTTTGGAAGACAGAACAGGGCTGCTGGACTTCGTTCGGGCTTTTGCCGAAAACCATTCCTTGAAAAATCTGCAATGGATGGAAGGAGCGTATGCAGAAAACCTGCGCCGGTTGAAACAGGAAATCGCTTCTTTTGATTTTATTTTTGTCAACACAATGGGCAATGCTGAAAAGACACGCGAAGCGCTTCGCCTGACCGGAACGTTTATTTCTCAGGATACGGTGATGGTCATCGATAATATCAAACGAAATAACGCCATGAAAAGATTGTGGCAGGAAATAAAAAGTCGTGAAGATGTCGGGTTGACCATTGATTTGTTTTCCTTAGGACTTGTCTTTTTTAATACCCAATTACATAAACAACATTATAAAAATTATTTCGACGATGGGAAAAAGCAAAATCTATACAAGAAAAGGCGACGAAGGTTTCACTTCTTTAGCAGGAGGAAAAAGGGTGTCCAAAGCCAATCCGCGCATTGAGGCTTACGGAACGGTTGACGAGTTGAATTCATTCATTGCCTGCTTGCTTGAAACAATCGATGATGAGGAAGACCGGAAATTTCTGCTTCGGATTCAATCCTGTTTGTTTACCTTAGGCGGCTATTTGGCTTCCGAGTCGGGAGCGACGCCCTGCTTGATTTCCGAAGAAAGTATTGCACAGGTCGAAGCGGCAATCGACCGGATAGATGCGTTGGTTCCTCCCCTGAACCGGTTCATCTTGCCGGGAGGATGCAGAGGAAGCGCGTATGCAAATGTCTGTCGCACTGTTTGCAGAAGAGCGGAACGGTGCATATATAAAATGAACCGGTCGGACAGTGTTGACTCAAAAGCCTTAAAATATGTCAACCGATTATCGGATTATTTCTTCCTTCTGGCAAGAAAACAAAATTTTATTCATAATCTGAAAGAAATTATTTGGGAAAATCCTTGCAAATAAAATAAATATTTATACTTTTGCGGAAAATTTGGTATAAAAACTTGAACTTTTTTTGTTTAATTCGGATTAAAATATGTATTGGACTTTAGAATTAGCCTCAAAGTTAGAAGATGCACCATGGCCTGCAAGTAAAGATGAATTAATTGATTTTGCTTTACGTTCGGGAGCTCCCCAGGAGGTTATCGAAAACCTCCAGGACATGGAAGACGAGGGCGAGATTTATGAATGTATTGAGGATATCTGGCCTGATTATCCTACTAAAGAAGACTTTTTTTTTAATGAGGATGAGTATTAACGGTAAAAAAACCGTTAAATACCTCAAAAAGAGGTTATATATGAAGGCAGTAGCTTACTAAAAAAGTAGGCTATTGGCGTTTTAAAGTGTTTTGCTATCCCTATCGGAACTCTCTATCAACAAAACATCGAGTTATGCAAGATTAGGGAAGCATAAGTTACACTGTCATTTCATTATCCGAAATAAATACGTAAGATTCAAACCAAGAACTTGATTATGCGAAGCTTGAAACCAAGCATACTGCTGTTTCTGACTGTTAAATATGTCCGAAAGACCATAGTAATACCTGCCGTCAAGAATAATTGAACCGGCTTTCGTGCGAAACTCAAGTCCCAGCGTCGCTTTCAACCCATAGTCGAAAGAATGCTGGACAGGAGTGGCATAATAAGAAACCGGCTGATTCGGATTATTCGTTGCATCTAATTTCCAATCAATGATTTCTTTCTCAATATCTTTTTCGCTGAGATAATAGCAGATTTGCGGACCTGCATTAAATATGAACCGCACCCGCTTTCCCAAATTGAAATAAATATGTGTCAGAAGCGGCAATTCCACATAGGCTATCGAGCGTGCATAAGTATTCACATTGACCGAATCTTGTCGTTCTTTCCAGCCGCGCATGGAATAATTCAATTCACCCAGAATGCCGAAATGGTTTTCTGAAATATACCGCACGGTAATTCCTCCCGAATACTGTTCGAGAAGCGTTTGAGGAACTCTAAGGTTAGGGTAAGTGGAGTTGAAGCCTATTCTGGAAAAAGTAAGTCCTCCGTTGACGCCGAACGACCATTCGGGAACAAATGTATCATTATTGGTTTGAGAATAAGTCCTTTCGCCGAACCAAAGGAAAATAAACAACGCTATAATTCCAACCCTTTTCATTTGACAAGCGTCTTTGTTATAGAATAATCCGGATTATAATTAACTAAATACATATTCGTATTAATAAATCCGCCCCAGTTATTTAACCGCTCGAAATAGAAATCGGTTTGTATTCCCGTATATTTCAAATCATTAATGTGCAAGTAGAATGGTGAACCATAAGTATGGACTAACCGGATAAAATACATGCCTGTATCGTATCCCAGCATACCGTATTTTGGAAAACTGTTATCCAATAAACGGGTGTACCATTTATAAAATGTGCTGCCAAAATCTTTTACGTCCGGTGAAGTCGGGTCGGCATAGAATTTTGCATAAAAAGTTGTATTTAAGCGAAAAAAGTCGGAAGAAAATTTGGCGCTGTAAACTTGCCATGTTGGGTAACCAAATAAAGCCAAAGAAATATCCTGTTGGCTTTCAGCGATAGATTCCAAAGGAGCAATTAATTTGGACAATGTTTCGACCGAATCGTCGGAAGGAACAACGACATTTTTCTGATTACGGCTTAGTAAACCGGAGATGTCATTGTAAAAACTTGTCCCCCACGCAATAGTTTTATACGAAATATTCCGTTCCTGTAAATCCTGTTTAAGCAAATCAATAAAATCCTTTTCGTTTGATGAGTTTGCATCATCTGTTACAATAATTATATTATTATTGCCGTATTTGTTGATAAAAGCCAGCGAAGCTTTGGAATACAGATAGGATTGAGGTGTATTTATCTGATACACATCCGAATTGTTGAGTGGTTCATTGCTTTGCGGCGAAATAGGAATCAGGTAAGGAATATCATTTTCTTTGGCAAAGCGCGACAACAGCTTGATTTGTTCATCGGAAATCCCGCCAATCAGCAAATCAATATCCTGCATCTCTTTTTCTTTCAGTAATGCCGGAATATTCTTGGCTCCGGAGCCAATATCTTTCGTTTGCAAATTAATAGAAATACCGTCTTTTTTCAGGTTTTCGACGGCAAGAAGGAATCCTTCGTAATATTCCACCATTCGGTTTACGGTTTTTTGGTCTGTAGAATCTTTCGTTCCGAAAGGTAATAAAAGCGCAATTTTAACAATATTGACTTCGTTTGAAGATTTAATCTGCGATAGCAATGAATTGGTTCGGGAACTGTTTACCGCTTCATTTCCTCCCTGCACCGGCGTAGTAACCATATTAGTCGGAATCCTGATGATTTTTCCGATTGTGAAAGTTTTGACAGACAACCCCGGATTGGCGGCAATAATATCTTCGCCTTTCATGTGATATTTTTGCGAAACTCCATACAAAGTTTCCTGAGGCTGGATAGTATGGTAAATATAAGAACTTGATTCTTGCGGGATTTTCAGAACATCGCCTGCACGGATCACTTTTCTGCTTTCCGGATTTAACTTATAAATATCATCAACGGAAACGTTATACATGATGGCGATGGAATACACGGTTTGACCTCGCTCAATGGTGTGCAGAAAAAAATTGTCGTCTTGGGAGAAAAAAACAGGCTCCGGATAAAATGCTTTTTCCGATTTTACGTTATAAAAGGATAAAGACAAAATAGCAAGTAATAGAAATAGTCGTTTGGACATAATTTTTAAAATATTCATGAAATTGAATGCAAAGATAGAAAAAAAATAATATATTTGGCACATGAAACGAAGTTTACTTTTTCCGGTCTTATTGAGTTTATTTTCATCGCCGCTTACAGCGCAATATTCTGTCAGCGGAGGAAGCGGTATCCCGTTAATGGCGCAGAATAATACGCCAAACCGGTTGCAGGTTTATTTGTTGAACGGACTTTCGGGCGCGCAAATCAGTTTTACTTCTTCCAATTCGGGGGCGCAACAGTGGTACCGGTACAAAGATAATGCCAACAACGCCGTTCCTGTTTCTTGTGTTCAAAATGGAAATACGTCTTATATTACCGATGTTCAAGATGGTTACGGTTATTTTGTGGGTTTGCCGACTGAAGCGCTTCCGACTTATGTTTGGATTATTGATTACAGCCGGTATATTCCTCATTTTTTTAGCCTGACAGCGTTGGAAGAGGACGATAAGTGTACGAATCTTAAAATTTTAGCTGATGTGGAAGCCGAACCGCTTACCTATTATTTGCCTGTTGGCGCTCCTGCAGAACTGACTCGCACTTATCATTTGGAATACAACACGATGGAATGGGACGACGGTACGCAGCAATTTTTGCCGAAAGATGTAACCGAAGATTTGCACGGATTGATTTCCGAAATTGTGATTCCGGCGCCATTGGCAGATACTTATTTTACTTTGACGGGCGACGATTTTGCTCAATATTTCGGTATGCAACAAACCATTCGTTCGGGTTTGTACAGCGCAATTGCGGTAGAAGCGCACTACGCTGCTGTGACAGACAAAGAATCCGCCCTCAACGAAATTCACCATGCAGGCGATATTTTAGGCGGTTCTGCTCCGATTACATACACTTTTACCGCTTATGGCAACGATCCCGTAGCTGCGCTTTATATCTGGAAAATATCGCAACAAGACAGTATAACCGGCGCATTAACGTCCAAAGTCCGCTATACCGATAAGGTTTTGCAATACACTTTCGATCAGAACGGAACGTATGTCGTTTCGTTAGAAGTGAGTGACGCTCAGTCGATTTGTGTGGACACGATGCAAACTTTCAATGTCATTATTGATAATACGTTTATAAAAATTCCCAATGCTTTCAGTCCGGGAAGTTCTATTGGCGTCAATGATGAATTGAGGGTCGCCTATACTTCGATCACTTCATTTAAAGCTTTCGTTTACAACCGGTGGGGAAATTTGCTTTTTCAATGGAATGATCCTTCCAAAGGATGGGACGGCAGGGTTAGCGGCAAGTTTGTCCCGACCGGCGTATATTATGTAATTGTGGAATATAAGGATTCCAACGGAAAAAATCGAACTGTTTCACAAGCAGTTAATGTATTACGGTCGGCAAAAGAATAAAAAAATGAAAAAAAAGAATTATTTGCTGTTGTTTTTTGGAGCAGGCTTTTTCCTGCTGCTGGGTTTGTTTCTTTTGTCCTCCAACGCAAAAGAATCATCTATTGAAAAAAGAATTGAGAATCTCGAACAGAAAATATACACTTTGTCGCAAACCAAATCGGTACCAATTCCTGATCAGGTCGATTTTTGCGGGGAAAAGATTACGCTGGATCGCCTGGATTTGCGGGAACGGTTCGACCGTGAAATCAATGCGTTTACCTATCTTCATTCGACTACTTTGTTGTATTTGAAGCGTGCCAACCGATATTTTCCAATCATCGAGCCGCTTCTGAAAAAAAATGGTATTCCCGACGATTTTAAATATTTATGCCTTATTGAGAGCAATTTAGACATTCGCGCCCTGTCGCCGTCAAATGCAGCCGGACTTTGGCAGTTTCTGGAGTCCACCGGAAAAGATTACGGATTGGAGATTAATTCCGAAGTAGATGAGCGTTATAATATTGAGAAAGCGACGAACGCTGCCTGTAAATATTTCAAAGATGCGTATGCAAAATATGGAAGTTGGGTGAATGTTGCGGCTTCTTACAATGCAGGCATGGCAAAGATAAGTTCCGCCTTAAATAATCAGCAGGTTAATTCTACGCTTGATTTATTGCTTGTTCCGGAAACTTCCCGCTATGTCTTTCGTATCGTAGCAATCAAACAGTTGTTTGAAAATCCTTATTTATATGGATTTGTAATTGACAAAGAAGATTTGTATCCCACTGTTCCGGTACAACGGATTACCGTCACGGAAACGATTGACAACATTGCCGCTTTTTCTCAAATGTATGGTTTGAATTATATGCAACTGAAAGAGTTTAATCCCTGGCTGCGCGATAATAAATTGACCGTTAAGCAGGGGAAGAGTTATGAAATTGCGATTCCCAAAAAGGAAGATTTGTATTTCAATAAGAATACGATACAGGTTCACGATGAACGATGGCTAAAATTCTATTAGACAATGGTAATAATAAAATCTTTTCTTAAACATACAGTGATTTATTCTAATTTTAATAATCATGCTGGGAACAATTATTAATGCAGCGGCAGTGATCGCGGGAAGTAGTCTGGGATTGGCGCTAAAAAAAGCGCTATCCGAAAAATATATTACTATTTATTTTCAAGCAGTCGGCTTATTTACACTCGTTTTGGGGAGTCTGATGTCGTTGAAAATGAGCGCTCCTATGGTTGTTGTACTAAGCCTGATTGTTGGAGGATTAGTGGGCGAGTTTTGCCGATTGGAGGAGCGAATGAATCGGTTGGGAGATAAGGTAAAGTCGCAATTCAAAATAGGAAATGAACAATTTACCGAAGGATTGGTAACAGCTTTCCTCTTATTCTGCATGGGTTCTTTGTCAATATTGGGTCCTGTGGAAGAAGGTCTTACCGGAAAAATGTCCGAATTATTAAAAGCCAAATCGTTATTAGACGGTTTTTCTTCAATCCTATTATCGTCTGCATTGGGAATCGGCGTGTTGTTTTCGGTAGTTCCCTTAGTGATTTATCAGGGAGGAATAACACTTATTGTCCGGTTGATTGGGAAAGATATTCCCGCTAATTACATCAACGAGATAACGGTAGTAGGCGGAATCCTTTTGATTGGATTAGCTCTGGATATATTAAATATCAAAAAGCTACGAATTATGAATCTGCTACCGGCTTTATTTTTTGTTTGTGTTTTTTTGTGGCTGAGTGGAAAAATTACGTTTCCAACCTGATTATTTCTTCTTCTCCAATCGTTAGTTGTTCAACACCGGACTCCGTTACCAAATAGGTATTCTCAATTCCGACTGCTCCAATATCGGGCAATACGAACTTTGGTTCAAAAGCAATAACCATTCCCTGTTGAAGAAAATCGCCGGAACGGTTCATCAGCACCGGCGGTTCATTGATTTCCAACCCAATGCCATGCCCCACAAATTTTGCCTGCTGACTGAATCCCATGAAATTAGCCGAAAAACCCGATTTACCGGCTGTGTCAAGTGCGAGGTTATAAATATCGGAACAAGCCGTTCCGGGTTTCGCTTCTTCCATAAACCGGCAGTGCATATCAATCGAAACCTGATGCGCCCGGTAAGCGATTGCAGGAAGTTTGCCGAATGAAAATACGCGAGTCATGTCGGATTGATAAGCCGTGAAATTTCCGGCAAAATCAATCATAATCGCGGAGCCTTCGACAATTAAATTATCACTTGCGCCAATCGGAAGTATCGGATGGATTCCTCTACCTCCCAAAGCAAAGTCAATAGGAGAAGGAACGTCGGCATTTTTCCCACTCAAAAGACTTGCCATGAAAACTTTCATATTAGCGCCGAATGTTCGAAAATAACCAATGGAACCATTTTTTCGCATGACTCGTTCAATTTCGATCTGAAACTCAATTTCCGTCATTCCTTTTTGGAATAGCGCCGGAATTTCACGGAAGACTTCGGCATGTTTTTTTGCTGAAAATCGAAATTGTTCAATTTCCCATGGCGTTTTTATCATTCGGGCTTTACGGAGAAGAATAGTCATATTTTCTATTTTGAGAGGATGAAAAGCAGTCTCAAATCGAAGAAATTCATTGTGTGTAATCTGGTCGGTTTCCAGAAAAAGCGTTTCCGGTAACGGAACATTTCTTTCTTTTAATGCGGCAGGAATGTCTTCCGTTTTGCGAATGTATATCGCGTGTTCACCGGTCAAACCGGAAGGACGCTGGACAAACCAAATTGGCTTTCCTTCTGCTGGAAGAAAAATACAACCTGCAAACAGGGTGCCTGTAAGGTAATATATATTTACGTCGGTAGAAATCAGAGCAGCATCTCCGCCGGCTTCTATTAGCATTTGTTGTAATCGCATTAGGCGAATATTCAAATCATCTTGAGTGGGAATAAAATTTGGATTCATTATTGTTGAATTAAACAGCTACAAAAATAGTTCAAAAATTATATTTCAACCGCAAATAACCTAAAGCCAGATTGGTTGATTCCGTTTTCGCTCCTCCTGTGAAAAGCTGTATCATCGCGCTGAAAGTCAGATTGTTTGATAGAGAATAATCAGCCGAAGGACCAAAATAAAAAGCAGGCATATCAACAAAACTTACGACAGCCAATCCGCCGGTCAGCAAAGGCGTAATGGGATAGGTTGCCTGAACGCATGCCGTCCAATTGGTTATGGAAAGATATTTGGGCGATAACGGCGCATTGTAAAGCGACAGAAAATTACCTGAACTGCCGGTCGGTTGCTGATTGTACAAGATCGTCCCCGTCAATGCCAATGAGTTTTTGAAAGTGTAATCGGCTCCAAAAGAAGTGACTAATGTGTTTTTCAAAGGAGCGTCCGCTTGGGTGGAATGGAAAAACGACGCTTCGCCGCGAAGATTGACGCCGCCCGCATCGCCGCTGAATCCTGCGCCAATCACTCTGTCGTATTCGTTGACGATGCCTCCGAGCGCCTGAATATCCCACCCTTTCACGTTGAACCGGTACAGCGCAGCAGCAGTCGGCTGTCCCCAGCGGTTGAGTTTTGCCGCCACTTCCACTACCGATACCGCTGATGGATAATAGGATAACCGCACTGCGTCGCTGCCCGCTTTTTCAGGATAATCGAAATCGAAGAAGGAATATCCGTTGAAAATGTCGTTCGGATTGAACATCAGCGTTTGTGACCAATTGATTCGCTGCCGTCCAACAACAAAACTCCATTTATTATAGCTGTATGCAATATTCAATCTTTCCACAGAAGTATTCAACAGATAACTGCCTCCTTGCGTGATGTTCCACGAAAGATTCATCCATCCGTTGTCTGCCGTTAACCTTGAATAATAATCGGGACTGAGTGATGAGAAATTACCAAAAACGGCGCGGTTCCTGATTTCTGCCGTAAAAGTCCATTTCTTATCGGGAGTATATTTGAAATTCAGTCGGTTATGTATCAAGCCATTATTCACGAATAGGTCTTCGCCCGTCAAATAGACAGGCGTATAAAGTCCGCTGACATATCCGTTCAACGAAACCGGCTTCTGAGAGGAAAGCGGCAATATGGCTATTCCTTGCAGCAGAAATACAACAGCTATTTTAGCTAACAATTTTCCCATCTTCCAGCGTGATTATTCGCCGCGCCTTTTGCATTACGCGCTGGTCGTGGGTGGAAAAGATAAAAGTGATATTTTCCTCTTCATTCAGCTTTTCCATAATATCCAGCAACGTTTCCGCCGATTTGCCATCGAGGTTCGCCGTTGGTTCGTCGGCAAGAATAAACTTCGGTTTCGACGCCAACGCGCGGGCAACGGCAACACGCTGCTGCTGTCCGCCCGACAGTTTACTCGGACGCGCATCAATACGGTCGCCCAGACCTACATTCTTCAACAATTCAATGGCACGCGCCGAACTTTGTTTCGTAGGGACACCCTGCAAATCCATTATGAACGTTACATTTTCCTTTGCCGTCAAAACTGGGATAAGGTTGTAAGCCTGAAAAACAAACCCGACATTGTCCCTGCGAAAGTTAATCAAATCGTTGGTCGATAGTTTTGTCACTTCAATACCGTCCACAACGATTGTTCCCGACGCAGGCGCATCTAATCCTCCTATCATGTTTAGCAGCGTAGTTTTGCCCGATCCCGAAGGACCAACTATAGCCGTAAATTCTCCTTTGCTGATGTTTATGCTTATGTTGTCTAAAGCTTTAACTACTTCAGCGTCTTCCTTGTAAATCTTTGTGAGATTGTTTATTTCAATAATATTTTCCATATTACAATTTTTTGTATTTTATTCTCCTTTATTCTCTAATCCCTTCAACCGGACTAATTTTTACCGCCGTCCTCGCCGG
>Ga0123357_10006308_pt1 | contig 14432 bp, 17 predicted proteins | sample TergutEmb28metaG_FD_89873 | JGI IMG/M metagenome (GOLD analysis project Ga0123357, IMG submission 89873) | Embiratermes neotenicus P4 segment gut microbial communities from Petit-Saut dam, French Guiana - Emb289 P4 | ecosystem: Host-associated > Arthropoda: Insects > Digestive system > Gut ...
TACAGAGGGACATTCAGTGTGGACGGTCAATACAGAGGGACATACAGTGAGTGTGGATGGTCAGTACAGAGGGACATTCAGTGTGGACGGTCAGTACAGAGGGACATACAGTGAGTGTGGATGGTCAGTACAGAGGGACATTCAGTGTGGACGGTCAGTACAGAGGGACATTCAGTGTGGACGGTCGGTACAGAGGGACATTCAGTGTGGACAGTGAGTACAGAGGGACATAGTCAGTGTGGACAGTCAGTACAGATGGACATTCAGTGTGGACGGTCAGTACAGAGGGACATAAAGTGAGTGTGGATGGTCAGTACAGAGGGACATACAGTCAGTGTGGACAGTCAGTACAGAGGGACATTCAGTGTGGATGGTCAGTACAGAGGGACATTCAGTGTGGACGGTCAGTACAGAGGGACATTCAGTGTGGACGGTCGGTACAGAGGGACACACAGTGTGGACAGTCAGTACAGAGGGACATTCAGTGTGGACGGTCAGTACAGAGGGACATTCAGTGTGGATGGTCAGTACAGAGTGACATACGGTGAGTGTGGACAGCTGGTAAACACGGGCATACAGCCCTGAACTTCTGGGCAGAAGTGACTATAAAGCACAAAATCATAGCCAAAACAATGTGATGTTACCTCCCATCATACTGACGTATCACCAGCCTGTGTCATAAACTCTCCAACAGCCCCCTCACTCCTCCACCCCTGTCCCCCTCTCTCCACTCCATCCTACATTACCTTCCCTCAACTGTCTCCACAGTGGTTCCCTATTGCAATCTATCTTCAAATAACCCTGGCATTATCTATGCATCACATCTGCCCCCCCCTCCCCACTGCACCCTTAATTTCACCAACTTATGTACCTACAAGCATACTACATACACGTGTACAATTGTTGCCAACACACCTCATTTGCTGTTGGAAAGCACAATGCTCCCTCAAGAACTGTACATTTGCGGTTGTCCAGTTCTAAATATACAATCACACCAACATATGAACCTGCTTTCCAGGGATAGATCATGTCATTGCCCAGTTCATCCTTCTTCACACGCACAGTGGTTCGCAGCTCGTGGCCAACCTGTAAGAATCACATGCTTTATGTAGTCATTTGCTGTAGCTACCATTAGTCAATGCAAAGCATGTGATGTAGCAAACCCACATCACTGTAGCACTATGTAATACAGTATCTCACACAGCAGCTGTGCAAAAGGAAGTGCAAGATTATGTGTGAGATGCTTGTCCAGACTGGTGCCATCCGGGAGATGGAACTGTTTCAGCACAGTAAGTAACCTTACCAACACAAACAATGAACAGTAGTGGTGAAGTTGACACCGCTGTACAGAACTCAACTTGTTGTGGAAGCAACCTAACCTTCACTTGAGCGGGAAACTCATCCTGCAACCTTCCAATTTCAAATAATGGGAGAGTCCTAGCCTAGGCTGAAACAAACACCCCTCCCTAGGCACCCTGTGGTCTTAATGTCTGAACTGTACGGATCAGAAATACATTCAAACTTTCATTCTGTCGATCTATCCGATAAATCCAGTTGGCACTGTCAGAAGGAACAACAGGGAAGCAAGTCCAGAAACTGACCTAAAGTGGTACTGATTATTATTGACCAGTGACCTCATTACAGTCCCAGCCATCATGCCCATTCTGGGCTGTGCCCAAGACTTTGGATTTAAATTCCTTTTTTTATCTTCTACATCGGAATTCCCTCTTGGTTGGGCTCCATAGGTGAGTGCTCTTGACCGTGTGTTGAGGGTCAGTGGATTGAATTTTGGTTTACTCCCATGACACCAGACAGATATTCTGATGCTATGAATTGTGTTATGGACATACGCTGGTTATGCTGCAAATTACATAAGTATGGTCAGGTCATATCTCTGTTAGTTTTCTTTTATGTATGCATCTTCCAATATCACTTTCATTACAACTCTCATTAAATTATGTTATTACTTTTGTTCTGCTTAAACAACATATCCTATGGCTTCCACAAAATATTTCAGGGTCCAGAAAGAAGGGATTCATGGCTGGGGAATAAGATTATGATAAGTCTCCAACTACCCATACTTAGCCTCATCATTTTGGGTTTCGTATGGCAGTAGCCAAGTGTACAAGCTATGAGAATTAATGAGAATTATTTGCATATGAGTTGGAACTGGTTCTGTGTGACTGTAACTCTGCACATCAAAAAGCATGCTGCAGTGATTGTCATAGATCAAACAACATGCAACTCACTCAGCAGATGACAGTTGCCATGGATTATATGCATTTTCCATTCCAAGGACTGGCTTCAAAGATTAGACTGCATGGAAGAACAGAAATTTCCCGACTTTTCAACGTAAATTTGGCACTAACTTTGGCCAAAGTGTCACAAAAGCTTCATTCCTCCATATAGCCTAATCCTGACCCAATCTCACTTACAGGAGTGACCAGATGACATGCTAGTTATTGGTGCAGGGGGAAGTGTTGTTAGTATAAGGAGAAGTACTGCACATAAAGCAACAAAACATTTTATATAGGTTTCAGATTGTCCACTGTAACTCAAGGTATGAATGTACTCCTACCAGAGTACATGTCTCTGTAAAAGGTAAAATGCTGCCTGGCCATTCTGAGCTGAGCTGAAGAGCAACCATACTAGGCTGAGTACAGTTCTGTACAGCGTAGGGATGTTCAGCTAGCAAAATAATCTGGCCACTGCTGTACCTGACTACAGCCACAAAAGCCCAACTACTGCAATCTGCATAAGGAGTGCACAAATGAACTGCCACAGTGGCAGACTCACCTCTCGCAGGAAGGTGACGAGGTTCTCACGAAACGTCTGCATGCTCATCAGCACCACAAAATACAGCATGCCCTCCGCCACCTTTGGCTGTTGCTGTTCGCAGTCCAGACCATCCCAATTGCACTCCTCGTTGTTGCAGCCATAGTCACAGTGGCCATTGGCATAGTGCTTCTGGCAGTAGGCATCGTAGATGGGACTGTAACATCAACACAACAGTACGTAGCAGAACACTGTGCACAGCCACTGCATGATCAAATTCACACACAGTAAAATAAAAGTGCCCTAAAATGCATTCAAGACCACAAGGTAAGAAGAAGCGAGGAGCAAGTGAGGCACTGAATGTCAGCACAGTGCCTCTAGGACAGCCTTCAGAGTTAACAAACTCCATAAGGCAAAATCCTTCTTGAGAACCAAGGATTCTCACACCTTGTCAAAAACTCACCCAAAATTATTAGAAACTGAAGGTTCATTATTGTGCAAACAGGGGCCTCAAACTTGTGTCTATCACGATCCAGATGAATCTACCTGCATTAATCTTTTACAATACCAGTTTGCCATGAGGAGAACAAGCAGTAAAATTAGCACCCCATATACCTGAGCTTGCATCACCACAAGACTGTGCACCCCATAAGCTATGCCCTGCAGCAAACAGTAAATATATTGTACCTAATGTAACATTCCTTCTCTACACTTAAAAGTGCTTTTATGTTTTGGCACTGTGAATGAAAATTAGATTGCAGAGCAGACACTCACATGAGGCACATTCCATGCATTAGGTGTGGTAAAGGATCATACTTGTTAGCAAAAGTAAAACGCAACAGAGGCACATGAGCCATTCAGTTGGTCAGGTGATTTGCACAGGCAATGTCATCAGTAACCTGGTCTCACACAGGTTCACAGTGTGATTCCGTTTGTAAGGGTGAACACACACGTCCTCCACCCCATCCCAATCAAAACCCACTCTAATTAATATGGATGTATGCTGATGGACAATGTGTGTCAAAAAATGGTGCACAGAGGTCTTAGCTCTTAATGACTCTTACGCAGCATATGCTGGTAGTTGCTCACCACCCTGCCCCGCGTAACGTCATCTACACCGTGGCAGAAGCCTGAAATTTTGATGGGTGCACAGAATCTGAAATGGTCAGACACAGCACTGGCAATGCTAGCTGCACCAGACGTGAATGGTGCACAGACGGACAAACTGATGCAGGCTGATGACCCAACACTTATAAGGCCATTGATTCCAGAACATTAAGTGGAAACATCTGTTTGTAAATGCCTGTAGATTCAAGACCTCAATTTGTACCTCAATGGAAATTCTGAGCTCAAAGCATAATGCTGATAAATGCATTCATATGCTCCACAAGGATTATGTTCAAGAACACTACTACTTCAGTAAACTAAATGAGCTGCGCTGAATTTAAAGATTTTCATGACCTTGTGAACCTTACATACTGAACAACCTACACAGTGTGGCGACAGGGATTGTATCTGCCAGTTCTACTGGGCAGGAGGCATTACTGTAGCTTGTGCATAACAACACTGATGCTGAAAAGACAGAATGTTCAGTCAACTGACACTGCACCACATTTTGTACCTTTGTGTGCCCACCAGTAATTGATGCAGGGTCTTCAGCACAAGTAAGACAAACTGCCTGGTAACTGTCAAACTTAAATTCTTGTTTAACGTTCAGGTGACAGTGCAGCATGATAAATTATTATAATAAAACCAACTATATACACTAATTTCTCAAATTTATTTTTGGAATAAAACTACATGTTTTGGGCAGTTCCTCTGTCCATCAGCAGGAGTTTAGCATTGTACACACAGCAATATACACAGGTTTGCTAGCAGCTTGAGAGCAGAATCAGGACGGAATTCTGTCCTGATTATGCTCACAAGCCGTCAGCAAACCTGTATGACATACACCACTGCTGCATGTACAGTGAAAAACTCCTGATGGACACAGGAACTGTCCGAAACAGGTAGTTTTATTACAAAAATAAATTTGAGAAATTAGTGCATCTAGTTGGTTTTATTATAAGAATTCAATTCTTGTATACTCACACAACTGTGTGTCTACATTAATATGTTCTGTTTGTTCACAACTGCTATCAGAGTATTGCCCACTGACCACCAAATGGCAAGTCTCCGCACCTGTTACTGCCCACACATTGAACGCCACTTAACAAAAAGAGACATTTCTAGTTAATGCTAGGTAGCATTGCCTGGGCTCAGAACAACACAGTTTCACTGGCAGCTGGCCAGGTCGTCAATGACAAGGCTCTTCAATATTTTAATATTTATGGGTACAAATGTTTCAATCGACATTCTTTTACTCTGCCTGGCAACTTTCACGACTGCACCTACAACATTAAACAAAGAACTGATGCAATTCATGTTCTGTTCACACAACACGCTGCTCATGACACAGGGCCAACAAAAAGGATATGCCGTGTGGGTAGGTGCAATGCTACCAACACTCAAACTTACTTGCACTCGCTGAGCCGCTTCTCACAGTCGCGCCCGTCAAACAAGCACTGTGGGTTGTTGCACTCCATGTCACACTTCCCATCCATGAACACCTTCCAGCAGCTGATGGGTGCCGAGCAGTTGTGCCACGGATTGATACCCAGTGAACAGTCACTGCCATCAAAATTGCACGCATATGAGTTGCATTCTTCATCACACTGCAAGTTGCCTGATTTCTCTCTACATCCATTGGCAGCACACTTTGCCCGTTGCTCCTCCAATTCTGAATCAATTGTCGAAATAGAGTTGGGGGGGATTCGAATGGGTTTGGGCACAACAGTTTGGCCCCACCCTGCACGGAAGCTAGAATTATAGATGTCACAATTTTTTCCTCCCCATGAGTCAGGGCAGTGACATGCATAGTCTCCCATCCGGTCCTGACACAACGCTCCACTCTTGCATGGATTACTTGCACACTCATTCCTCGCATCCAGTTCACAGAACTTCCCCGCCGTGCCTGCCGGACAGTCACAGCGATAACCACCCCCATCCACGAGGACACATGCACCACCGTATTGGCAAGGATTTGAGTCACAATCTGAACCAGAGAACTCACAGTTCTTGCCATAGTAACCTTTACGACACACGCATGAGTGTCCTGCCTCATGAGCATTGCACATTCCTCCATTCTGGCACGGAGAGCTGTCACAGAAATTGACCTTCATCTCACAGTGGTGCCCCATGAAGCCACGTTTACAGTTACACACATAGTTATTCACAAGCTGGACACAGTCCAGTGTCCCCTGTGATGAGCATGGGTTTGACAAGCACTCGTTGATGTCCCCCTCACACCGTGGACCCACAAAACCTGGTGGGCAGTGGCACTCAAACCCCCCGACACGGTCAATGCAGGTCCCATTGTTGTGACACGATCCGGACACACAATCATCCACATTGATTTCACACAGTATGCCCAACGTTCCTATGCAACAGAAACGAACTCCATCAGCTGTCAAGACATTGCACAGAGAACACAAGCAAACAAGAGTAACAATGACAACACAAATGATGAGGTTCACAATCCCAACATTTTCCTGTTCCAATAAAAACCCCACCCACAAAGCATACAACAAATGCCACAGGACTAACACTGTAGCCACTCTGGCTATAAAAACGTGCATTCAGCTCCTGAAGCTGCACTTGCTGCAGTGTCACACAAAGCTTCCTATTCTTATCTGAACTTATTCATGCTGGCAAATATGCTCATTTTAGTAGTACCTTAGCCAGTATTAGCTTTCTTTTCATTACCTTTTAAACAGTCTACTTTAAGGATAAATAAGCAATATTCACTACAGTAATTAACCTCCATGTAGCAGTCAGCACACCGACAACTCTCAGTGTACACCACCCATATGATGCACCACCAGACTTCAGGGCCTTACAACACCAGACAATTTATGCTAACAACAGTACACTGAACTGGCAGTTCTGTACCCACAGTACAGTACAGTCTCATTGTTCACAACTAATTGGGACTGACAAAAACATCCACATGGTTCCAAATGGGTGGTTCACAGTTCCAACCCACAGGAGCAAGATCTTCCGCACCCACCTAGACCAGCCTCCTGTACAATGGGCATCAGGTCTTTCCCGGGGGGGTAAAGGGGTCAGGGCCTGGCAATGACCATCCACCCCATCAAGTGCCAGGATCATGAATGGGTAGAGCTATATCTCCACACCCCCACTGCCTTCATTACATGTTACAGTGATTGGGTTTGAAGAACTTGCAAAATACCACAAATGTAAATAAAAAATAACCTAAATGAAGTACAGAAGAATGCAGTACAACCCAAACACACTTTGGAAGCATACAATACAGTGAAAGATTGACTGGGAGTCTCATTCCATGAAGCATGACAGCAGTCAACCCATACGATGGAAGACAGTGCTGGAATGGACTGTGGGTGATCAACACAACAACAGGGCAGTGTGGGTGGCTGATTCTCCAGCCACACGGCCTACAGCCATAAAAAGGCAAAATATTGCTACTGAAACGGGTGATCACTAAAGCTGGAAACCTGAACACTGTAGTTCAAGAGCATCAACACTACCATGTATTGGACTTAATGAAGTTTTGGATTAGAGAAATGGGCTCTCAACATTACAGAGTGCATGTGTGGGAGTGATACAACTGCTCTACAGTGATGAGCGTGTACACGTGCATGCACACACGCACACAGAAGATTTATATATATGAATTTTTATTCTTGTCATGTGAGCCCCACATATACATGCCAAACAAATACTGTACTGCAGGTTAAAGCAGGCAATGAGGATAATCCCTGCATTTGGACAGCTGCTGCACTTAAAGACTGTACAATGTAACTGTGCATTACAGTGATTTGCTTGATTTGCACGCTACACCCTTCAATACAGTGCAATCACGATGACTGTATAAAGTGCAGACCAGACAATAAGTTTACATGGCACATTATTTTATAATTAAAGAATGCGCACTGGCTTTTCATTACAATCATGTGAATTCGCTGTCTGGTTCCAGCAATGAACTGAAATGTTAGCAGTCAAATACTTGATGATGGTGAGCTTGCAACAGTTGTGACACAGCACACAGATTGCTTTAGAATGAGAATAAGAAACTCATCCCAAGTTATGACAAAAGCCCCAGCTATGGCAAACAATGTATGGGAAAGCTGTGGGATCACAGAACAGATAAATATCAACTGTTCTTGTCACAGACAGAAGTAAGAAACACAGACATTTCTAAACTGGTACAACTCTAAATTATGCCAGCTACTTTACTTTTAAATCCTCTTCTACAAAAGACACTTTTAAAAAGCTTTCATGCTTAGTGAGTCCATCTTGTCATGGCAGACGGCATGCAACCTGTCTAACAACGTTGGCGGTAAGTAGAGGCACACGATCAACTGAACACATCGGACCACAGCACCGCACAGCACCTGCCATATGCTTCAAACCAGCAGCAATTTTCATACTTAACAAGACACGCAGCACAGCAAACACTTTGCAGCCATTACTGCACAGACAGCACCACATCAAAGTAACCTCTAAACAAATCACCTGGTGGGCAGGAGCAGCTGAAGTTGCTCACAAGGTCATGACATGTGGCCCCATTCTGGCATGGATTTGGATGGCAGTCATCCACATTCAGCTCACAGTTCTGTCCCTGGAAGCCCTTGGTGCAGTGGCAAGAATATGAGCCAATCAGATCCTTGCACGTAGCACCATTCTGACATGGTGCTGACTCACACTCGTTGATCTCATCCTGGCAGTAACTGCCAGTGTAGCCATCCTGACAGTGGCAGCGGTGGCTGTTGCCTATGTCCTCGCAGGTTCCGTTGTTGCACAGATCATTCCTGGTCACACCTGCACAAACCAAACCATTAAGTACCATTCTGGATGCACACAACAGTACCAACAATACCGCAGAGCAGTTCCTCACCTTTGCGTATTGCTGCGTCACTGCAAGACACCATCTCCACATCACACACCTTGCCTGTCCAGCCTGGTCCACACACACACGTGTACATGTTATCTGTCTGCTTGCACAGTGCCTGGTTCATGCATGGCTCAGTGCTGCACCAGTCCACGTACGAGTCACACTGTTTGCCCGTGTAGCCATATGGACAGTGACACGTGTAGTGCGTGATCTGGTCATGACATGTAGCACCGTTCAGGCATGGATGACTGTCACACTCATTGATGCGGTACTGACAGTTGGAGCCGGTGTACCTGCAATTCACAATATTCAGAACCTTGGCAGCAACGAGCACCATGCACTCTATGTATAACATAACAATACAGTACAATACTGTATTTACTGGCTCAGACTCAACTACGTATTACCCATGTTGTCTACAGCAACATTCCTTAAAGCAAATCTTATGACACTGAAAGCCCTGTAAGAAAATTGCCTGCCTAAGATTTTAGAAAATTTAGAACTAAAATTTTCCCACAACTGTGCCATATGCTGCCCTTTTATTACTCTTCCTGCCTATGAAAGATAAAATGTTCACAATGCAGCCACTGGTGTACAGCCTTATTACTGATGATGATGATGATGTCAGGACTGTAGGCTGATGGCCTCTGTGTTGCGCACAGCGCACTGTGGCCAGCATTATTATCACATAGCAGCAACACTTCACGTAGCAGCAACACTTCAGACGTTTTACTGGCAGGATGAACACCACAAGTGGAACTTTCAGACTGCTTATTGTTATGTCTGAAGTGGTGCTCCTCCATGACAACCTGTGGCCACACACCAGCATGCACACCACAAACCATCACAAAATGTGGATGGACACTGCTGCCTTATCCACCCTGCAGTCCAAACCTCACACCATCAGACTACAACTTGTCTAGCCCTTTATGAGACACTGCAGAATGTCATGTGCTAGTTATGTGCAGGAGGAGTGGAGACTTTTCCTGAGACAGAATACATGCCTTTGTCCAAAGGTGGAAGAAAACTGTCAACAAAGATAGAGACTATAATGAAAAACAACGGTGCCTTCAGCAACATCATAGTGAAGTACTGTGAAATTTTCATATAACTACCTTGTAAACAGCAGTAAATAAAGAGCAGAAGGTGTTACTTTTGAACAGCCACTTGTATATGCTGTCTTGTGTTCAAGAATGTGTCAATGTGAGACTTAAATGTGGTCTGATGGTGACAATTGATCACTTAATGCAGAATGAATACACAATAATAGTGAATGTCTGTGTCCTTGCAGAAATACACATTATGTTTTCGGCCTTCCTCTTTATAACATTCCCACTCTGTAAGACTAATTTGTTAAGATGATCCACACATGTCTTAAGAAAGTTTCACTCTTTAACTAATCTCCATCAGCACCTACTACACAATTTCTCCATGCACGCCTCCAACCTCTGTGCCATTTAGTTTGGTTTCACCACTCATGCTGCATGCTGTATCAGAACTTTCGCAGTTCCACGATCTTCGTACACTGCATTTCCTGTATGCTGTCCTGCTCTGATGTTCAAAAATTTTTATGCACTTCAAGGGTAAATGTCAATTTCTTTATTCCCCCGCCCATTTCCAACTTCCTTAAACTGAACCACGCTACTCCATCTGTCATACTACAATCAAATACACACAGAGAATGGAAGAAAACATGCCCAAACAAGTATTATATATGAATTTGGAAACAACAAGGCTGAGAGAAGACCAAGAATTAGATGGCAAGATGAAGTGAGGGATGGTGGAAGACTAGTTGGTGGAAAAGGGTGGAAGGAAAAGGTATATAAGAGAGGAATGGAAGAAGCTCCTGAGAGCGGCAAGGAATCGTCACGTTCTGCACATGCCAATGGAATGAATCAATCAACCAAATACATACTCTTCTTTTCTATGCCCATTTTTCTTTCCCCAACATTAAAAAACTTTATGCTCATTTTTGCTCCATTCAAATGCCTTAGTAAGGTGTTGTTTCTAGTTTTAATAATTTTGCATGATGTCTTTACATCTCCCTCTCCTGTATGTTTTGCCACATGTATCCAAATCCAGTTTTCCAAACTCTCTTGTAATTTTCCTGCCCAACCTCCCCATTTCAAATTTCCTACCTGCCCCCCATAACAGCTTCACATATGTCCACCTTGTCCCACCTCCACAATCCGCACCATTATTCTACTGTACATCTGCTACCTGCACGATACTTACCCCAGTTGACAGATACAGGTGTAATTATTGATGCCGTCAACGCACTTCCCACCATTCATACAGCTACTCTCAGTGCAGTCTTCATCGTTGGTCTGACAGTTGATACCAGAGAAACCAAGGGGGCATGTGCATGTGTAAGAGTTGACATACTGGTTACAGGTGGCACCATTATGGCATGGACCAGAAACACATTCATCCACATCGATCTCACAGTGCTTGCCACCAAATCCATCCACACAAAGGCATGTGTAGTCACCAATCCCATCAAGACATGTTCCACCATTCTGACACGGAACTGAAATCAAGATTGCGTTACTTTATCTGTGATGGTGCTTGCTCTTGTTCACTTACAATGTAACAACGGTGGAAAAGGAATGTACTCACATGAAGCGCAGTCATCTGTGTTGATAACACAGTCACGGCCCTCATAGCCCTTTGTGCAGACACAGTGATAGGAGCCATTTGTATTGCGACAAGTTGCACCATTGCGACACGGCGATGACACGACACATTCGTCTACATCCTCGTCACAAAGGCGGCCTGTGTAGCCCAGACCACAAGTGCAGGCAAAGTCAAGAAAGTTGCTCGATGGAGAACAGCGGGCCCCATGATGACACCTGACACACAACAGAAGCAGGTAACACACCCAAGCTCATTACATGTCAATTTGCTGCAATGTACATCGGTCTTGAGATATCCTGTGACCTACAGTGACTGACACATGCTTGAGACGGGCAAAAGCTATCAAGCAATCTCTCAATTTCTGGGGGTAAATGGGCCCAATTTTTCCACTTCCTAATCTGTTTGGGAAGCATGGATACGTCACTTTCTCACCTACTTGGGCAACTATATGCCCACTCTGTCCAGTTCACCACCCGTTTTGAAACACATTTACAATTTCTCACTAGCCTCGGACCTTTGGTTTCTCATCCGCCTGGAGGGCATGCAGACAGTACATTCGGTTTCTCACCTGTTTGGAGTACACGGGTCCAATTTCTCCAGACAATCCCGACCTGTGTGTGGCAATTCACACACACATTTGTATGCATTTACAAGGTCAATACAGGAACCCCCATTTTTACAAGGGTTTATGGCACAATCATCCACATTTGTCTCACAGTTTGCTCCTGTATAGCCAGGAAGGCACTCACAAGAGTATGCATTCAAATGGTCCTTGCACATGCCGCCGTGCTGACAGGGGTTCGACCCACACTCATCAATGTCCTGTTCACACTGTTTGCCTGAAAACGAAACAAAGCTTCATTATGTCAATCACCAGGACAGTAGCACTGACGCTGAACAGCTCGTCAGGCAAGCAGACTCACCACCATAGCCTGGAAGACAACGGCAGATAAACTGGTTCACCCCATCCTCGCAAGTTCCTCCATTCTTGCAGGGATTACTGGCACACTCATCCACATCACTGAGGCAACGCGCATCATAGTAACCACGTGGACACTCACACTTGAATCCATCCACAAGGTCCATACAAACACCGCCATTGGCACACGGATTGCTAGCACATTCATTGATATTTGTTTCACAGTGTTGTCCAGTGAACCCAGGAACACAATCACACGAATACCTGCGCAGCAAACACACAAAACATCACAAACAATAAGCATTTCTACAGTAAAACCAACAAGATGCACCAATGTATCAAATTTATTTTATTTTGGAATGAAACTCTACATGTTTCGGATGGTCTTTCCGTCCATCATCAGGAGTTCAAGACTGTAACTCCAGCTGTTTCACCACAAGCACTTTACTACAACAGCACACTGTAACACTTTAACTTGCTGCATTCCACTGCATTGGTTATGTACAATAAAATAAATAAAATTCAGTATCCTTTTTAACACAGCTCATTTATTTACAACATTCTGTACAATATTTCATACACTGAATGACCCACATGCCTTGGCCTACTACGCTCTACTGTCAGTAAAACAGGCATCTTGAATGAAACTTAACAGCATTAACTTGGAACATATCAGGCTGTATAATGTCAGCTGTAACTACAGCCAGGCTGTATGTCAGCTGTAACTACAGCCTTGTCAGTATAGACTTCACTAACATCAGCACTGAAAACCTGTTAATTTTGTATAATTATGTAACAGTGTATATAAAATGATGAATACTTTATTCCTTTGCTTATATTTACAGTAACCTTCATGCCAAAGTTAGGATTTTTGAACTGCTCTAAACAAGATGCTTGTGTATTACCTCCAAAACCTACTGCTGTTGGACCAGTTCAGCATTCATGGTTGGTTGAATGATTCTGTCACTGTTGGCAATGTTGTGCTCTTGTATATGCTGACCAGTGATATCTGTTTTTATTAAGGGTCTCCATTCTGCCAGCAAGTGTGCTTGTTGCTTGTTCTAACACATACACACAAATCAGTTGCAGAACCTAAACTATTTTGTTGAGCGTAGTTGGATATTTAAACAAGTGACCACTACATTAAGCATTTTGACAAAATTAACATGGGTTTCACTACTGACATCACTCAAGTATATACTGTCAAGGCTGTAGTTACAATCAAGACATCTATACTACTAACAGCTATTAGACTCAACAGTGGCCTTACTAAGCCTAGACGCGCGGTCAGTCAGTGTACAAAATCTTCTACAGAAAATTTAAAAAAAAATGAACTGTGTTAGAAGGAGAGAAGCAGCATACAATGCCAACACAAATAAGATGACAGACGTGTCCTCCACACCAAAAAATAGTTTCCAATTGCACTCTGCGCAACTTGTCATTCTGACTTCTCCCACAGCACTGTGCAGCCATGTTGTACACATTAACAGTATTAAGAACAGACGTGAACGTGATGTCTAAACTGCTCCCATCCAATAACCCACTAACCTGTTCATGCCGGTTACATCTGGCACCTCACCTGTTTATACCGTCTACACACTTGGCGCCATTACGACACGGATTGCTGTAGCACTCGTTGATATTAATCTCACAGTTGGGCCCCGTGGTGCCCGACTTGCAGCGGCACTGGTAACCATTGATGAGGTCCTCACAGAGTCCTCCAAACTGGCAAGGGTCACTCTCACACTCATTGATTTGTGTCTGGCAAAGGTAACCGGTGAAACCCGGATGGCAGTTACACGTGAATGAGTTCTCACCATCGATACACTCTCCCCGGTGACATGGTGAGCTCTGGCAATCGTTGATGTTTGTCTCACAGTTAGTACCTGAACACATTCAGAACACATCAGCAGAACTGTAACACTACTGGACAAAGCGAATGAAAAACTTCTGCAGCCATTTCACCTTTGGAACAATTTCTGTAGCAATTAATAGCCAATCTTTTTTTTATGCTTTCGCCGTGTTCTAAATGTAATTTATTCCTTTTTGGGTAATTCCCCGGCGTCTGAGTTCTAATTGCCGACGTTTCGGAACTCACTATCGGTTCCATCTTCATAGGCAGGTGAA
>Ga0123357_10006309_pt1 | contig 14430 bp, 8 predicted proteins | sample TergutEmb28metaG_FD_89873 | JGI IMG/M metagenome (GOLD analysis project Ga0123357, IMG submission 89873) | Embiratermes neotenicus P4 segment gut microbial communities from Petit-Saut dam, French Guiana - Emb289 P4 | ecosystem: Host-associated > Arthropoda: Insects > Digestive system > Gut ...
ATACCACACCACCACAGCCAAACCACAACGTAACACCAACACACATCGAATCAGAGCAATACAACCCATGAAATAACTCAACAAATAAGTCGCAAGCTCCTGAGGATGGATGTATTAACATCCAAAACATATTGAGCATTAAATAATGAAATAATAAAGCAAGTGACATCAAGTTGTTCTCTCTTTATTCAACTAGAATGGAAGGATGTTTTTATATACGATATATTTATACATAGGTATGTAAGAAAGTCAGTAAGACAGTAACGGCTCCTATTTTTTTCTTTTAAATGTGAAGACGGATAAGAATTTCTTGCCATACCGACCGCACAGTGACACTGTCCAGGTCCACCATGACCATCGGTGCTCCAGTCAGTCAAGTGCGTTCAACACAGTCGCAGTGCAAAATGGCGGAGGTAGTGGACGTAGGTATTAGGCAGAGAGTGGTGACCGAATTTATTACCGTGGAAGGGTCCAGTCTATGAAACTCCATGGGACTGGACCTTTCCACCATAATAATTCAGTCACCTCTCTCTGTCTAATACGTACGTCCACAACATCCGCCATTTAATAATAGCTCAGATTCTGGGTTCATAGTTTTAGAAGCGGTGAAGAGGACTATGGTAAGAGGCCCTCAGTGGCCGATCAGACACAGCAGAGACTTCTGGGAGAGTGAAGAAATCTTGTTAGTGGAATTCTTGCGGAGAGGCGCCACAATCAGTTCAGAGCGCTATGTGCAGACATTAAAGAGGTCAAAACAAAGAACACTAAGGGTTAGGCCAAACAGGAAGTTGGATCAATTCCACCTGCACGACAACGCCACACCGCACACAAGTCTGGACACAAGGGAGGCAATTGTGACAGTGGGGTGGACTGTCCTCCCTTATCCTCCCTACAGTCCCGGTTAAGCACACTCCGGGTTCCATAATTTTGGCCCCCCCAGAAAAAGACAATCCGAGGACCCCGTTCTGGCGGTCGACGACGAGGTGAAACACACCGTGCTTGAAGAGCTCCGGCGTTTCGGACCAGCAAAGGGCGTAATAAACAAAGGCGGAAAAGGTATGTTGATAATGAAAAAGACACTATGGAAAAATAATCTAAAACTCTGAAAAGCATACACCCACGAAATGTGTAAATTTAATCATAATTGTAGTTACAGATTCTGACAAAACAGTAAGAGGCTTTACTTTCACACAGCCCCTCGTAAATATTTACGTAGTTGCTTTGTATGGATGTGAAGCATGAGAGAATAAACAGGGTAAAGGGAAAGAATATGGAAGGAAGAGAGTAAAATATATTCATAAGTGAGAATAGCTGGCCTTAATAAAATAAATATGCAATTATCTGATAACAAATTATTATTAGGATAGTAAAATGAAGACACAATGCATTGGACATGTAGCTCGAATGCTGGAGATATAAAGAGTACAGACTTTTGGTGGAGAATCTCTAATAAAACTGTAATGTCTAAGTCCGAGTAGATGAGAGGGTAATATTTGGGACGGAAATAAGTTGCGAGGATTGGAGGTGGGTGGAACTGAATTAGGCTTACTTGAGTGATCAAAGGCAGATTTCATTATCAGAGACGTAGAAGATCCTCACCCTCCAGCTACTTAGTAATTTTGTTAATTTCAAGTCATTCTGGAAAAATAAGTAAACCACCTAACCTAACCTAACCTAACCTAACCTAACCTAACCTAACCTAACCTAACCTCTGTATAACCTCTTGTTTCTCTAAAAAATCTTACGTATTTCTTTTTCGAAACTTATATTCTTGCTCCCCATGCATGGGATAAGTAGTGATTTTCTCAGTAACAGAAGACATTTCTCGTGCCTGAAATAAAATTTTAAACCAATTTTGACATATTACATCGTTTGTGTGCCACTACTTGGAAACAACGTCAATAACTCACGCATCTGACGTACACATAGTCAGTGGTAAGCAAACACTAATAATGAAAACACTGGCTATTAATCTCAGAACCGAACAAACAATACACATCTCACAGTGACGGTCACTCACTGCACATGTAATCAACCTATATATGTTGCAATGTGGCAATTAAATATACAGTACGTATCCCACGGCCGCTTGACATCATCCACTCTCTCTACCTGCAACATCATACGTACTGCGTGTAACTCAATGCATTTCATGTCTCACGCTGTATGATGTCGATTCGTGGTTGCAGAATTCCCCGGGTCCATTTTAATGGAAAACATAAAAATATTCGGGCCAGTGAATAAGCAACAAAATTCTGTATATCATTTCGTTAGAATTCCAAGCAAATTCCAGCACCGAATGGCTCATTAACACTTCCATGTCAGCCTCAGTACACTGTTTGTTTTTAGCGCGACAGCCCCAAGTGTGCCAGGGCCAACTCACTCACGAAGTTTCTAGATCAAAAACAACGACACACCACAGTAGGCAGGACTCCTCTGGACGAGTGATCAGCTCGTCGCAGAGACCTGTACGTGACAACACACAACACTCATAACAGACAGACATTCATGCCCCAAATGGGATTCGAACCCACAATCTCAGCAGGCGAATGGTCACAGACCTACGCCTTAGACCGCGCGGCCACTGGGACTGGCTCAGTACATTGTATGGACAATAAATTCTTCACATGGTTTCGACTTTGGTGCACCATACGGTCGTGAAGGGATTTAGGTATAATATCAATTTATAACCCCAAATTCTTTGGAAGCGGATGAAAATTAAACCTCGGTGTTACGGAAGGGTTAAATAACTTAAGGGAAGTGAGTTTCAGGAGCAACAAATAGTTCGCGATAGGTCAATATAAACAACAAATTTATTAACGTGTGTAGCCTACATAACAAAATCAAAACTTCTTGTTCAGTGATTGCTATTACCTTCATTTTAACATCTGACCCCCAGCGGATTTATCGGCTACCTTATGACGGATTGTCGTCACTGCACGGCTCTTAAGAGCATTTAATTGCGAACGCCATTTCAGGAATAATAATTCCTCGTCTACAGCAAATGGTGAACTGGGATGTAAAATAAGTGGCTAAGAGCTGGAGATTGCGGGTTCATTCCTAACAGGGAAATTAATTTTTGTGTTCGGCGTCACACTCCTAATCGGTTCTGGCTTTCACCGGACCTCTTTCCACTGAAATCAGAGGGTCAGTAATGGTGGTCAAGAGGCCGGGCCATGAAACCGACTACGCACCGACAGGTAGTGCAGTACTCTTGTCTCCACACCTTGCTCATGACGTCAAGTTTAAACATCTTTGGTGAGCACAGCATTTCTGATTTGCATTTGGGAAGTACGGGGTTCGAATATCGAGACGGATGCTGGGAGACATTCACAGGTTTTTTGGCGGGTCTTCTTAGTCACTCTAAGTAAGTGCTGGGATAATATCCTACCTCAAAATGGGCCAAAACTACTTCTTTCTGTATATGTTCAGCTCTCTTTTAGTACCGCCCTTTCACCAACGCTAAACAATTTGACAAATTAAAAGTGTCCTTCAAAGAAGTCTAAGCTATAAAAAAAACTGTTTTGCAGCAGACTGTAATCATGTTCACCTGAGGTGTTGCTTATCGCAAAGAAATACCAAAATGTTTCAGGTATAAATCGAATCAAGTCCTAAACATATTAAATCAAACAGGGAAAGAATGGCTAGGATTTAAAGACGCTACGTAGAAGTTCCTTTAATCAGAGAGAATCATACAAAATGAACAATAAAATGAGAACCTGGACGTTTTAATTAACTTGAAATCCTTTTCTCAACCAAAAAAAAAAATGCAAAGAGCTGTATTTCAGGGAATATGGTTGTAACTAACAACACAGTCGGCCTAACAATAAAATATTAAAACTTCACACAGGAACATAAGGACATCATTCTCTTCTACTCCAGCAAAACAAACAAGCCGCAAAATGAGCCAGCTAATTTAGTGACAACCCATGGCGGTCGAAAGATAGAGATGACGATAGGTCGCTCACTTACCGTCCGCTGAGCTCAGAATCTGGCAGCTCGACAGATCGCTGCTTAATACGATACGGCCCGTTACAGCAATGTCCTTATATCTTTCTACAGACTCGTCAGCTTGGGTCTCAGGGAAGGAAGGTTTGATGGTCAGATACTGGCTACATTTCTTCTTCTGTAATGGTATTTGGTAATAGCCATTAACAGCATGGGGTCAGGGAAGAATAAATAAAGGGAACTATCTCCCTCTCTTCTGTACAGTTCATTCTCATCGTAAAACTTTCTTTGCCTTCCGTTTTTCGAAACAGTATCCTTGTGGCAGGCTGAAGCACTGCTTCAGCCTGCCACACGGATACCACTCCAACCAGCCACACCGAAACTCCAACACACATCGAAACAAGAACACACAACCAATGTGGTGATAAAATAGAAAAGTCGCAGGCTCCTGATGATGGATGTATTAATATCCGAAAAATGTTGAGCATAGAAGAAGTGAAATAAAACTTAATAAACTGTGACATCAAGTTTGTCTCTCATTCTTCAACTATCACAATGATGCACGGTCCAATACACATAAGCTTGTTGGCGTTCAGTGGTTCTTGGTAACGTTTTTTTGAATACAAATACACTCCACTGGGATTCCTTTTAATATGAAAGTGATTTATGATCGTGCTATATTTTCGTGCTGGGAAATGAGAAAAGGTGATCTCAGGGCGGTGGCTATAATGATTAGTGTGATTTGAGATGATAAGCCGTGTATCTTGTAGCTCGTCACCAACACATTCCTCTACCCTGTATATGAAGGCAGCAGGACCGTACTAAACGCTACAGTAGAGACACTTCCCACACTTTATTCGATGTAACTGTCAGTAATTAAATGCAGGGCGAAAATCAGTGAAAACGATGTAAGAGGTGTCAAAAAATTAGTTCACGTTTTTACTGCAGCACTGAAAGTTGTTGTAATTTAAGTTTTTCGCAACTTAAGATAATGTTATTCAGCAGACTTATACGTTGATGACGGCGTTCACACAGACGTACAGCCCCCTCAGAATTCTATCGAATTTTTCAGGCTGTGCCACTTTCAAGAAATCTGAATCTTGTATTAGCGGAATGAACTTTCGAGCCCTGTCATCATATTGCTATTTAAATATGTAAGACGGAAATTTGCATTTTTCGATCAATTAATGCATAACCTACAGAGTTAAGCATTACAATATACTTTTCAAAGAAAACGCACAAATAAACAAGTGAGAGTCTGTAAAACGTACAGTTCAGATCTAAATCGAGTAAAGCATTTAGTAGTGTGGCTTAGTAAGTGCTGGATTTGCAGTTATCATGTTCCTTTTAAGTTCGTTGTACAAAATGATCTAACATTTAAAACACAAGCTAAAATATTATTTTTCTAGATCAGTGACATCTAAAGAGAAAATATTTCCGCTTGACAAACTAAACTAAACTCCGAGGCTTTAGTCCGCGAGCGAACCATACCGACAGAGCGGCCGCCGCCGGTAGGCGAAGTTAGTGCCAACTTTTGCGGATACAGGTGTGTCACGTGGCTAGCGCAACGGGTCCCCACGGCCGTTAATCTCTGTTTTCTGAACCTGGAGCCGCTACTTTTTTATTCAAGTAGCTCCTCAGTTTGAGCTTCACTAACACGGTAGGCTAATTGGCAACAGCTTCTTGATAAATGAACCATAAATAACCTACAAACACACAACATGAATCTTTTATACAAGATCGTTTGATGTTCATACTCCCTGATGATGATTCCAACCCGCATCGAAACATGTAGCAGTCTTCGGTGTTTTATTGAAATATAAATGTGTAAATGTAAAATTTGTGCATTTGTTGGTTAATTATTACAGATTAGTCTTTATTAATGCACGGAATGAATAACACAAACATTATTTGTTCTGCACGTACCTTTACAGCACAGTGTTTAATTTAAAGCAGTACCTATCAGTAAAACCCTATCTATATCAGTCATGCAACAAAGATGCCTGCTGCGGAAAATTAAACCGGCCATCGTGTTTTTATATTGACCCTCTACAGACTTGGGGGGAGAGGAAAATTAAAATACTCCTTATGTCTAAACAGAGGCGTGGGAGTCAATAAAACATTGTTGATGTCGACGTAGTTGGAAAAACATACGGAAGTGTCAAACTCTGTATATATCTTTTAACACAGGCTCGAATATGGGAAAAAGACGCAACGAACCGTTGAACAATTTGATGTCGTATAACCTATTAAAGGTCATTTTGCAAGAGTAACTTTGCTTTTCAAAGAGCTTCGTGTCGACGGTTGCGCTCATTTCAATCTTCATGTGTTCTTCAGCCAAGGAAAACTCATTACAGGAGAGAACTTTCTAAAACAAATTCTGCACATGTATTTGTACCTGCAGGTGTCGCAATCTGGTGACTGTCGCTTCAGGTCATTATTTGTAAACGCGTCTGCCCACTCAGTTGGACCAGCATGAAGATAAAGTGCAAAGAAGCCATTCTCTCGATGGACCCATTGTTCTTCATTAGTTCGATGGGGCAGGATGCGGGTCCGGCCACATCAAACACCCTCTTATATTTACTGAACTTCTCCCCTCTTAATTTCGATTCTGTTAGGAGCAGAAGACATTAATCTTCATGAACTGTCGAGCATACGAAGAATTTAAGAAAGACTGTTCATCGGAAGTTTTGTCGCAAGTTCTGTGTTGTGGTATCGCAATAGGCCACAAAATATATAGGCGACCCGAACCTTTACTTCTTCAACAGTTTAACCCACACAAAATTTACAAACGTATCACAATAACGCCGATGAATAACAAAAGATATTCTCTGCAAATCAGTTGCACGACAACTTAAAAGAGTTTTCTCCTAGAGAAGTTTCAGACGCGTCAAGCGTTCAACCCATCAGAACCTGCTGACGCGCCAATGCCGTCAAGGTGTTCAGGCAACACAGATAAGTGTAGTGGCAAACTTGCAATGCGAAGTCGTCTTGCAAAATACGTCATTTAAATCTTCGACACTGAACATGGAATAAGCCGGTTCCTCACAAGACCACACGGCGTCAGAAATCAGAATGCCACGCCTAAAATATCATCGCCGTAAAATCACCAAATATCATGCCAAGCCCTGCTTCATCAAGGACTATAAGGACGCTGTTCGCATTGCCATAGTCCGTGCCCAGTGAATTCCTGAATTTTTTAACTGAGTTCATTTCTAAGAGTGCAATAAAGAAGACGATGAACACAAACCGCTGTTAAGGGGTCCCACAATTCTAGCAAACTTCTGATATTTGGTGTTCTCACGATGGTGACTACGAAAATTTTCTGGTCGTCGGAAGTGACGCTGTGAATTGTGGAATAAATTTTTCAAAGTTTCGGTATACCTTCCTGTCTCCAGCTGCCATACCCCAAAAATGGAGGAAGCAGTTATTCTCTAAAAAGCTATCAAAATTTGACCCACCGTAATGACGTCATATTTCAGAAAATAGTGTTATTTAATAGATACTTATGTATGTGTCATTTCGGATGACATACTGCGGGTTACTTCTGTTCTGTCAATGTGAATAAAAATCCAACAGATGCAACAGTATGCAGATGTTTATCCACTGCAAAACCACTCTATATGTTTCGGGTGTCACAGTACCCATCATCAGGAGTATTAAAAATTGTACCCGCAGCCTCCGGTTCGTGGTTCCTTGCATCGTAATTCAATGTGAATAAAACTCCTACAGATGCAACAGTATGCAGATGTTTATTCACTACAAAACTACTCTACATGTTTCGGGTGTCACAGCACCCACCATGAGGAGTATTAAAAACTGCACCCGCAGCCTCCGGTACAGGTCATACTACTTGTACCGCTACTCCCCTCCAACGTGGTCTGATCGGGACTGCAAAGGGAGGCTGCGGGTACAGTTTTTAATACTCATAATGATGGGTGCTGTGACACCCGAAACATGTAGAGTGGTTTTGTAGGGAATAAACATCTGCATACTGTTTCATCTGTTGGATTTTTATTCACATTGAATTACGATGCACGGAACCACGAGCTTAAAATCTGTTCTGTCATTTACAGCAACTGGAACAGTATTTAGTTTTGTATAGTACTGGAGTTATAATGCAAGAACTGCAATAATTAACAAATTAATTAACAAGCTAATTGACTATGTCCATCCGGTAGTTCAGTCAGATGCACAAAAACTCTTACTTCTACCGGACGGTTCATTGCTGTTTCGAAAGTCCACCCTTCTTCCCCACGCTCAGATTCTGCCTTTATTGTGTGACATGTTAAAGTGACAGACTTTTCTAAATTTGTGTATCTTTATTCCTTTAACTCTAATATAAAAATTTATTTTTAAAATGTGCAAATATGGGAAACAAGGCGCCATTTTTAATCCAGAAAGAATATTCTGTAAAATATCACAATGGCACGTGTAAAAGATGACTGAACTGTCGGCTCACTCTATATTGCTTTCTATAATTTGGTGAGGTGAAGTTGTTGGGACTGGGGTTACAGACCGTAATAAAAAGGGCATGCAATAAACTATGGGAATTCGGGGATATCTATAAATACTTCAACGTGTAAATAAAGCACCCTAAAACTCAACAGAAATCCTACGTTCTTTTGAATAAGTTTCTAAAAATATCTGACTGTTCACATTATCCCACAAACAGTTGAAACTTGTTCTAAGTTGCCGTGTTCAGAAAGGCAGATACTAGCTCCTGGCTAGTCGCTGGGTGCATACTTATAAGTATGTACTTACCTATCTGTGACGCCTATAGGATTCTAATACTTTGTTTCACATTTTCTTATTCGAATCACCAAAACATTACTAGACTTCAGGTAGGCCTCAAGGTAAATTTGTCCCTATGCACGATATTAAGAATTATATGGGGAATGGAGGAATAGCTCCATTCATTTTTGACTTCAGCGGTACATAAAGTTCAGTGTTTAGCTTAACGCTGCAGCCGGTGTACCTCCCTAAAGTCCGTAGACACACTAAATAAGAAGGTAGATAGGCCTCGAAGAGTTTATGGAGGCTTGAAAGATAAGAAAAATTAATATAGACAGCGAGGAATAGAAAAAAAAAATTGTACGGTGTTCTTTTAATATAGCAGACAGCATAGAACCTGAGTGCTGAGACGAGAGGTGGGTTGTTGTGAGCATGGTAATGCTGGTTCGTATCCCGTGAAGAGTGGGGTGCTGCTGGTGTAACCGAACCACTGAATTTCTTGGATGCAGCCCGCTTGTCATTCAACAATCTCAGGACTTTTGTGACATGTCGGGTGTATTCTAATCAAATCCAAATAGATTTCAGGAAGATTTATATAACAGAAGTCCATCCCGCAGCACCTCACACGAAAACAAACACACGTGTAAAAATTTCTTAAAGAATACTGACTTCCGGGATGTCAGGTCACGCAATCTACCACAAACGTTTTATACTTCAAAAGTGCTTATTCCCATACAATAAAAAAGGCTATAAATATCTTCAACAATCAGTACGTAATACGCAGCTCACCTGAATTTCGCACATTTACAAAACATGTCTTCTGTTTACATGTGTACCCCTAAATATTTTTGGAAGTGTATCCTACCTGATCGAGTTGGGCCCTTTGCAAACAGATCCTGTCACTTGGCAGTCATCCAATACGTAAGCACTTCGTGCTGCAATAAATAAAAACAAAATCAACAGAAGGAAGAGCACAGCCAAAACTACAAGGTAAACAGCGCAATAATCTGTTTCTTACAGTTAGACGTATTAAAATCTCTCCTTCCTGTCTCACCCACACGCGCGCGCACATACACACACACACACACACACACACACACACAATACAAACATATATCTCGCGTTTTCTGTCTGCCCGTATATGACACCGTGTAGTTTAGTGTATAGCTATCTACGTTTCTTTCTTTATGGAAAGAAACTCTCCTTCAGTCGCTACATGTAATGGCTTATGAGGATATTGGTTCATCAGATAACAATGGATTTCAACAAGATCCAAAAGCTAAATATACAGCAAAAGCATTCCATAACTTCAAGAGCAAAATCCACTTTGAGTATCCGACTGTAGCTCAGCAGGTTACGAAATTCTTCGCCTCTTATACAAACTGATGCTTCATTACCATGCCCAAAAATGTCCGTTACTGTTACCTGTCCAGAGATAAATAAAAACCACATCCTCAGGTTCCTTTGAGCGCTATCCAACAAGCTCTCTTTTTCTTCGGATTTCCGATAATTTTTATGCTTTTCCTCATCTTCTTATGTAATCCATCGCCCCTTTCTTGCCTCGTTTGCTTTCGGTCACCCGAACCTTTTTACCCAGACCGCAAGTTATAGCGCTTCTCCTTCTCAAACTTCCTGTTTCCTCTTCTTCATTCTTTATGAGGTCCAAATATTTTCAGCAGTGTCTTGTGTCAAAAGCCATCAATCTAACTTCTTCCTATCGTCTCTCACCCATATAGATAAGAGATAAGTGGCAGGGTTTATGTACTTTGACATAAAAGTTTTCGGATAAGAAAGAAGGACTAGCAGAAACGGACTTTGTCAAGAGTAATAAAAACAATATGCTTTGATATCGATCAATGACCTGAAAATTGTTATAATGCCTATTTATCGAAATATAAACCTTGAGGTTAAGAACAATAGTCAATTTAGTTCCACACTTTGCTGTAAGTTGTTCCGGTTGTGTTGTTGTGTTTATATTATAGTTTTACTTTACTTTAGTAGGTTTACGGAGTTTGAAGTAAGAAGAATGGCATCTACTTTTACTTAATTCTTTACTAAATCTTAATATGATTATATTCGTAAAATGATTTTGTGCGAAAACATTATTATAAAATACGTCATTTCTAAGTGACCGCCGTAGGAAGGTGTTCGGTGGCGACACTATATACTAAAATTCGGGCGATCTTAAGAGCCAGTATCAACTGGCTTTCACTTGTGTCTTAAAGCCGAATGCAGGAACAGAAAAGCCATCGTTATTTCTGTTATTAATATATGAAAGGAAGTTCCAGCACAGACGAATGCATCAGCCTGTAGTACGTTCACTACAGTACACTACGGTTCAGATTCTCTCGTCTTCCCTTTTGATATTCAAAACACAAATAGGAGAATTATAATTTAGTTCTTCGTTTGCGTGGATATGAACCTTGGTCTACAGAATTACGTGAAGACCATAGGCTTAGTGTGTTCGAGAATTAGATGCTGAGGGCGATAGCTGGGCCTAAGTGGGATTAAGGAGGCGTAATTCTAAATGGAACTGCAGTACGAGGAATATCACAATTTGTTCTACAGTACTCCTGAACAAATATCACTGGGGTGATCACATCTAGGAGGATGAGGTGGACTGCGCTTGTGACACGTATGGAGGATGTGAGAAAAGCATGCAGGGTTTTGGGGGGAAAACATGTAGGAAACAAAACACTTCGAAGATCTAAGCTTAGATGGGAAGGTACTACTAAAATGGATCTGAGAGAAATGAGATTGATATGCTAGATTCATCTTGCCCACGGTAGGAACAAGTGGCAGGGCCTTGTTAATAAGATAATGAGCATTCGGGCACCAAAAATGCGGGGCATTCCTCGACTGGCCGGGAACTGTTAAATTCTCACAAATGGCTCTGCTCTGTGGAATTAGTTATAATGCCATTATATAAATTTCGAGTGCGTTACAGATGAACTCCATGTTGCAAAAGAGAATTTGGCCCGGACACTGACACTCAACACTTTCACTTTACCCTCCAGTTTCCTGCCTCCATTAGGCGTCACCTCTCGGCCGAGGTATTCTTTTACGGCTCTTAATATGGGAGAAAACCCCTTTTTTCTTACATTTTACAACACAGTGACCCTTTCATGCCGACAATAAAATCTTCAGAATTTTCTACAATTTCTGCTGCACGAAAGGTTTTAAAAAAGAAGAGTAGCTTTCGAAAATACCTGTTGGCACTTCACATCAACCCACGCCAAACTTTCTTATACTACAATAAAGTAGAAAGTTCAGAAAAATCTCTCAATCCTTTTTTTTCAGTCCAGGAAGAAAAAAGAGTGTACAGTCTTCGAAGTTGCTTCAGTAGCGATACTAGTCAGTGATATAGGGGTATCTGCTCACGTAACGAAAGAATCCGACCAATTACGGTGTACGATCATAGTTTTTAAATTGTCATCGTTCCATTTCCATCTCCTGTGCTACTTCAGGCTGTTAATTGCTACGAAAAGAAACATCTTAAAAGGAATTCCTATCTGGATCAACATAATTCTAATACATGACAGGAAAAATTCCTCTTAACATGGCGAGGAAATGGTTCGAGCATTGTGTTTCTAGTGCTTCGCAGTGTCCAGTTGTGTGTATCGTCCTACAGAATTTGTGCTAGGTAGGGAAGCAATAAAACCTGTTTGTGAAATGTGATTAATGGAAATGACTAAATTGTGTGTAATAAATCAATTGTAGGGAAGAAAATTACTCCCATTCTGGGAGACGACTTGTATGATATGTAGTAAAGTTCAGGAGTTTTCGGAAGTGACGTACAGATTGTGAGTGACGAAACACCACGTTTCTCTTACCCTTCTCTGGCTGGAGACAGCAAAACGTTCATCTTTTATCCCGCAGCGAAGACTTCGTAATCCCCTGAGGTAAGAAATAAGGAACCACAAAATAAAAGGTAAGTGGAGGCAAGACACGACCAAATAGTTCTTTTGGGTATGTGAAGAAAGGGCATGTTGGAATCAGAGCCACTCTGAAAATTTTCTTGGAATGTGTAAAGACACATGATTAGCACACAGTCATATAGTGTCAATAGGACTGGTTTCGACTTTATGTAAGCTAATATCTTCAAATACAAAGTTAGAACCACAAACAAGATTCGAACAAAAATAATTTGGTTTGTTGGAGTATGTTTTGTTATGGTGGGGTGGGGTGGGTGGCTAGAAACAACTAACTCCCTTTCCGTCCTCCCATCCCCCTAAGGTGCATCTCTGAATGACAAATAGGTAGGACACAAAATTCATTCCGGATTTGTCACCCCATTTTCGTGCTGTTAAATACGTAACAGTCACATTTAACTACGTTGGTTCTCTCCAAACACCGATTTCACGTAGTCTGCATCACTCCCGACTATCCGAACCATCTTTATAGGCTACTGTATCATAATACTGCGAAAACTAGGTTTGTGAAATGAAAAATACGACATAACACTGGCATCGCTGCTAAAAGTGTAATTCCGAAATGAAAGACATTTGCAGTCAACTATCTTTTTAAGAGTAAGGTAAAACGTAATGGTGCGGCCTACTGTGCATCTATGCACAGTTAAATACGTGTGTGTATAAGGGATGATGATGATGAAAATAACTGTTTTGGTTAACAACGCTCTCAGTGTCCCATAATGTAGTGTTGAATGGTGGCATGATCAGTGAAAGAATGAAATGGAGAAGATCCAGAATGATGCCATAATAATCAAATTGTTAGGACGATAAATGTGTTGGCCTGCAGCAGGGCTGGCGAACATTTACGAGGGCGCGTGCCTAAATTGTTTAAAACTTTCGAAGAAATCATTTCGCGTGCCCATGGAAATTTTGAAGAGTCATCTACAGTTATTATTAATTACTGCATTACTATCATTAATGTATATTACAATTATATATTTTCTGCATAGCACATTTATGACACTTCTAATAAAGACCTCCTCGAAGAATATGGCAAGGAAGAAAATATGGAGGTAACTGACCCTGATAATACTTCCTGTTTGAAAATAAGACTGTAAAAATGTTTTGTCCAATGTCACGTATTCGCCCCGTCACCGCCAGGCCGGCGCCACAATGATAAATGTCCAGTTAACACTTCGCACCGCTCCCGGTTTGTGTAAATATGTTCCGCTCTCAGTACTGTTTGGTAGCAACGGTAATTCATATACAGTCTCTATGCAGGCAGATTTGTTTTATATATATATATATATATACTTTTTATACATATGTATATATACATATATATACACACATATTCTTCACAATATATAGGCGCTGTTCGTGTAACGGAAATTAAAAGTTGGGACAGCAGTAAATGCCGTGCTCCAAGGAAACTTTTAAACGTGCCATTTCGGGCACACATGCCATAATTTCACCAGCCCTGGCCTACAGGGACTGAGGAATATCACGAAAAACAAGCCAAAATATTCTAGTCTTGCATGAGTTTCAAAAGGGTCATCTCCCGAATAAATGTCAGAATTTGCCGTGTGGGACAACGTACTTGGTATGATCATGAAGCTTATGATGGTATTATGATGATGATGATAATGTGTAAATGTGGGCCCGGTAGCTCAGTCGGTATAGAGACTGACTACGTGCTGGATGGTCCGGGATCGAATGCCGGTGGGGACGAAGTTTTCCGCCCGTCCAGACCGGCCCTGGGGCCCACCAAGCCTCCTGTAAAATGGGTACCGGGTCTTTCCCAGGGGTAAAGTTCGGCCGGGGCGTGATGCTGACC
>Ga0123357_10006310_pt1 | contig 14430 bp, 6 predicted proteins | sample TergutEmb28metaG_FD_89873 | JGI IMG/M metagenome (GOLD analysis project Ga0123357, IMG submission 89873) | Embiratermes neotenicus P4 segment gut microbial communities from Petit-Saut dam, French Guiana - Emb289 P4 | ecosystem: Host-associated > Arthropoda: Insects > Digestive system > Gut ...
TCGTCGTAGAGACCTCTTCGTGACAAACCAGAAAAATCGCAACTGAGACTCATGGATGTCAGCGGTGGGATTCGAACCCACAATCTCAGCAGGTAAGCTGCCGCAGACCTACACCTGATACCGCGTGGCCACTGGGATCGGTTGGTGTATAATTACGTAAGTAAAAGTTCTGTCTGTAGAGAGAAACTGTCACTTGTAAATATTTCAAGAAAGAATAAAATTTAAGAGTTTTACTATATTTTATTTTCAGGTATTACAAATCACCATTTTCTCTAACAAATATCTACGTCAATAATCTAACACAATAGTTGCTATAAACATTCATCCTACTTAGAAATTCCATTTTCTGCTGTAATTTCACTGCACTGTAACACAGAAACTCTTTTTCAGCATTTTTCCCCGAGGACGATTTATTTCCACAGCTATTTTATTTAATTTTGCCCAGCAAGTATTGTGCAAAGTTGCCCAATGAAGACTGTCTTGCAGATGGCGGAACAGTCTCTTCCTTGGCCTGAAAGTCCCGTAATTGCAAAGAACAATTTTAGGAATGACAAATCTGATATATAAGACACCGATAATATAGAAGGCGTAAGATATTACTTGGGTCATTTAAAGACATACTGTTTTTGTACACTAATTGAGACCCGCCAACCATTCCTGCAGGATATTTACCGAGGGCAGAAACACAGCTCATAGACACAGAAATTTGTAGTTTGCAGACATTTAGCAACGCACACATTTAAAATCAAAATTCTGATATGAGAAAGTGCAGCTTTTGTAGGAAGTCCGTAAACAAATTTGAAGACAGTGTACTTCACGAAAGGTTATTAAATAGAATAATAATATATTGTGGATTTATATACAAATACATAGTATTTCCAGTACCAGTTACATTCCTGTTCATCAATCGGTATACCGTTTATGTCCTGTCGAAAGACAGCATCCTCCACTTCTCAGGCCATATTTTCACCTCAAAGACTCCGCCATTCTGCCTGTTATAATTGAAAGACTTGGCGAAGGTCCCTTTATTACTCAGTACAGTATGAAAAGGACCGGTAACATTTGTGTCGATCGACTGTGACTTTCGAACGTTGTCTTACTGTGGACAGCGGTAACAGTTGATGCCCAGCATGCAGTCCATCCCACGACCCTAACTCTCAGAAACTCACAAGTACTGTCCGGAATTTGTTTGTGAAAGCCTTTTGTTGTAAAGGATGCATTTGAGTTTTTAAATTACATAACTGAAAGGTGACTGTTAGTTGTCTACGTATTGCTTTGTAAATGTACATTTCACTGTTATTACCTTCTAGAAAAAACGGGAATGTGATTTCATAGTTACGGAACAAACTGGTTTCATCATACGCAAGACTGTACAGTGCGATATTTCCAGTACTGCTTTAACATAATATTTTGTGAGCCTATGAGGAAAAGAGATTGTTAACATAATCTTTTATATATAGGTAGTGTATAAAAGTTACTAAACTTGAATTAATACAGTAAAGTTTCGAAAGTTTGATTCGGTTACATTCTGTCAAATTATTTTGGTTAGGTAGAGGAAACATTTCTCTGAGCTACTGAACCCACGTGAGGTTAATGATGCTAGGCAGACAGAAATATGTACAGCAGAGCCACCAGTGTCTGATTCCAGTACTTACTTTTTGAGATGGCTATTGGAATGTTAAAAGCCACAAATTACCAGGCGTTAAATTAAAATAGAATTGAATAAAGCAGGACGTAGGACAATTCGTACAGATTTGAATATAATTGTTAATTGTAATTAGACGAAGCTGAAATTTGCTGCGCAGTGTAAGGGATAATCATTGTACTTATTTATAACGTGGGTGATAAAGACGAATTGCAGTAACTATAGTCCAATACTTACAAAATATTATCCAACTTCGTTAGTGTGGAATTTGACGCAACGTATCAGCTACTGTTCTTGTATTCCACATTCGTCAAATATTTGAGAAAAAATAAGCACAATGAAGCAGTATATCAGCTGGTTAGCAGTGTGGTCTTGTCTAATACTGTCAATCAGTTTGGTATCTACATGATACTAGTAAGGCAAATAAAATTGTATCTGAATGAAACCTACTGCAGGTACCGGTTAGGAAAATGTCGTGTGACTTGATTCTTACTAAGAAATATTGAAACAGAAAGATATTTTATTGCAATTTGTTTCAAGTTTGCTTTACAGTAAGCCTTTATGAAGTTTCAGATAAACCAGAATGGCTTCAAATTAAATGGCTCACATCAGCTTCGCTTTAATATTAATAATTTTAATATACTGGCGGAAACCAAAATACTGCAAAAAACCAGAGAACATTTTTCAGTTCTAATTAGGGAGACTGCACTAGACATAACACTAAGTACATGGTCATGACTCGAGATCAGATTGCAGGGCGAAATCATAAGCCCTATGAAAGGGAGAAATTCAATGTAGATTGAATTCAGGAAACGCTTTCTGTCATTTGGTACAGAATTTTTATCTTCAATTTAAAAAAATATATATATAAATATTCATATTCAGTGTACTGAAATACGATTTCGCCTGCTGTTCTATTTGGGTTTGAAACCATGTCGCTCACACTGCGGGAGAAACGTAGGCTATTGTGTTTGAGTGTATGATGTTGAGGAACATATGTGTGTCTAAGAGGGAAGAGTTGTCATGGTAGTGGGGAAAACTATATAATGAGGAACTGAATGATATGTACACCTCACTAATCATTATTTGGGTGGTCAAAAGGAGAAGAATGTGTTTGGCGGTGCATGTAGAATGTATGGAGAGTGAAATTTGCATACAGATTTTGGTGGGGAAACCTGAGGTTTAGAATCGCTTGTAAAATACAGACGTAAATGGGAGCATAATTTTTGATCGGTTTTCAGGGCTAAGGAGGGAGGGGGGGGGGGGCAATTATTAGACTTGTCTGGCTCGGATTAGGGTCAGTTGGCGGGCTGTTTTTAAAGCGTTAATGAACCATTGTTTTCCATAAAATTCGAGTAAGTTACTGACAAGCTGAGAAAAGTTAGCTTCTGGGAAGAACCCTGCTCCATGCCGTAATTAAGTGTGTGTTTATGTGTTTGTGTGTGCGTGCGTGTCTATAATTATATATTTGGCCTACTCTATCAATCAATATTTGCAGTACACTCTCTTACACATTACAATATATTGCGGGCGCTGTTTTTATGTTCTTGATTCGTTGTAATTATTTTAATATTTTCACCATATATCACTTGTTCCTCTGTTCCTTACTTACAAAAAGGGCGGGAATGCAGGCGCCCATCCCAAAATGACACACTGCTCTCCCAACAATCAAGAGTGGATCTGTAGATGATAAGGCGATAAGGAAGCAGCCAATACTGACAGAGGAAACAGCAATCTGAACAGCAGGCCGTCTGCCCCACAATTCCATCATGATGCCGCTCAGCATAGAGCCTGCAGGGCTGGCACCATTGTAAATATTATCTGTGAACAGATAACAGTACACAAAATGGCGTAGATCTCTAGAAGGCCATTTCAGCATCTTACAAATACACAGAATGGATTATAACTTCTGAAAGAGCTCGTTACAAGTGCACAAAATAGCGTAAATTCCTACCAAACAACACTTACATATTAAAGACTATCAATTAAGTATTTGTACGGTGCTGTTACCATACCTGACAAAATAGGTTGTAACTGACAGTGGCTACTGCACCTTGCAAGTGGACAGTCAGCTAACTGGGGAATTGAAATGAAGTGTGCTGGCAGAGTGTGATAATCGAATTTTTTCGAGTAAAGAAATCGTCCGATAAAAAACATATTCATCTGTATGGTAGTAATTAGTAAGAGGCGTCTCAACTTTAATTAAAATGAGAAGAATTTTGTGTCGTGAGTTCGCATGCCTACAGTTAACTGATAATGTTCATTGATACATGCAACAGAAAGTCCCCTCATGTAATGACTTTCGGCTCATTTTTACATACACGATTCTCTTCAAGTGAGAGAAAATCACACACGTGAGCCTTGTTTATGTGTAAGCATGCTGTACGTACGGAAGTACGCTTAATTGTCTATAGCAACGAGATTCAGGAATGTAAGGAGAACTGTATTGTTTATATATGTCACAAATTAAAAATTAGTTGTATAAATGCGTGACATTTCTTACAAATATGCAGAAATCCCTGTCTGTGCACCCAAGGACAGTTACTGTGCTGACGCAAAAATAAATGCCCTCAACGACACAGAATAATAGCATGGCGGAAAGTAAAATTTGTCTCATCCAAAACATTAGTTTTGTTACGTGCAAGTTAAATCACTTTCATATTTCAAATTTCCCCCACTCGAAACTACAAACAATAATGCTAATATTGCTTCTATTGGTAAGGTTGAAGATGTCAGAAAAGTTTAGGAAATGTAATAATGTAACAATACGGTAAAAATCTGATATATGTATTTGTTTCTTTCATATTACTCTATCCCTGAAATAAGTATTTGGCATTAAACAGGTTCCTTTTCCTTCCATAAATTTTGTTTTGAAGATACTCAAAACGAGGAATACTCCGTGAGGCATACTAGAAGCAAGAAGATAAAAGAATTCAAGCTTTCATGTGGTATCTGTTAGTTTGTAAGTTTTTAAATCATCTTTGTAATTTACAAAAAAATATTCAGTAAAATCCTCCAAATATAAAATGATATAAAATTTATTTACAGTTGTTCACAACGTTAGGTGGAGACAGATTAACAGATATACCGAAGGTGTATTAGAGTGTTGCGTTTAACCTTGTAATTAATTTACAACTTTAGTAATCAAACCAACAATTACATTTATTGTGCAATAATGCGAAAATGTCTACGCTTGCCTGCCTCATACTTCATCCCTCATGGCCCATTACCAAGAATTATTAGTTACAAGCATTTACAAATTATGTTATTGGACATCATAACAACTATTATAGGTTGATTAATAAACAATAATTTTGTCAAACTTAGAGATAACTTATACTTGAGGGCGTTGGTGGTGTCTTTGTAAGGACACATGCTACTGAAATTGTGCTGGATATTTAGCGATATTAGATAAATGTGTGCCACAGTGTTTGTGCTAATGCGTGAAAGAATAGTAATAATTTAAAAAAAATGGGAATAAATAGAATATGCGGTGGACTAGAAATTTATGCATTAGTGTACGGATCAGTAGCTGGCTCTATTGAATATGGTAATAGCTGCTGATTCCGTAATGCGTCTGAAATATCTTGACTAAGTTTGAAAATAAAAGCTGCCGAATGAAATTCGGTGCGTGCGGGGTTGGATTGTTGGTTATTTTGTCAATACCTGTTCGAAAAATACGAAAAATCTGAGTCTATTTTGTGTAACATTTTATGTGTTTTGAAGTAATTTAGCCAGAAGAAAATCCTTTTGTCTTTCAAACTTGTTACAGAAATAAGTATTGGAAACAATTTAGTTGTGTTGACGGCTTTTGCCTTTTACTTTCCATAGAAAAATCGTTCATTTTTCAAATTCTGGTGCTATATTTTCGTACTTCAGAAACTAAAGGGCAAGACCAGAAAATTAATATAAAAAACCGGGATTTTAAAATTTAAAAAATCGTAAATTTCTATTTCACCGCTATGTGTATGTAAGTAAAAAAGCCCTCTTCCCTTACCGAACCATGATACGGCCTCTTCGTACGCTTCAATGTCACTGCTTTTTGCGTGAAGTTGAAAAGGGAGGGTGAGTAAATAACCTTCAGATAAACCCACGCAGAAAGCTGTCAGACACACCAAAGCTGCAAATGTTGCCTGGAAGCACATTGTATCATTATTTACTGTGTCTTCATAGTATGTTGTAAAAATAGAATGTTTATGTCTCTGTCAACTTAATTCGAGCATCTGTACAACAATTCACTGTTGCAACAAACTGGGACGAGCGAGTAGATTTTTTTTAAATTCTGCTATCCTAAATGTTCACTTTGTTCTGCAGGGAAATAAATATGTTATGGAATTGCTAATATTACTACAAACCAGCAGGATGCATTTGTCAATCGACAGAGTTAAAAAAGACTTTTAAATTTTAATATTACTGGAAGCATAAACACCACACTATATGGTATGAAAAGAGCACAGTTTGAAGAAACAGATTCCAATGCTGCAAATGACGGCGTGCTGGTAGATATGAAGGGTGAATGTTTATTTGGATAGTACAATAATTAGCACGTAGCATTGCCATATAATTTATGTGATGTTTATTGTGGATACTATGTAGGGTAACAGGGGGTAAACTGGGGAAGGTTATTATTGAGTGCATATGGAGAGGTGAAACTTGAAACAGATAATTAAAGTCACATTCTGTGCAATGTTTGATTGTTTAATTTGGCAATAAACTAAACAAAAACGTAATAAGAAAAGAACTTTGAACATTATTATTGCTTTCGTGATGAAGATTCTTACACATAATTGGGGCAAACAGGGCACTAGAAAGAATATTGTTAGGAACTAACAGTGTAATTATCCATAGCAACTATTGGCTGCAGGGCGATAATAAAAACTTGCCTGAGGTAAAACGGGACGTGTTAGTTGTCCAGATCGCTGCTGTGTGATAAACGGCATATCAAATTGTAATGCCGGAGGCTCTGTTCGTTCAGTTTCCATTGTGTTCGGTGTGCAGTCAGACCTACAAATATAATGCACTTAGCTGATAAAGCAGTAACAGACTTTAACAACCAACAAAACACGCAGCCCTTTAGCAGTTCACGTAATGCATCTAAACATATGTTAATTTTATATCGCATGACTTATCTATATTCGGGGTTAAGGTGCCGCTCAACTGTAAAAGAACTTTCAGTGTCCGGTATGTTAAGGTGCCGCTCAACTGTACAACTGCTCCAACCGTCCGATATGTTAAGGTGCTGCTCAACTGTACAACTCCTCTCACTGTAAGGTATGTTAAGTTGCCGCACAACTGTAAATTTGCCCTCACTGTCCAGTACGTTACGGTGACGATCAACTGTAAAACATTTCTCAATGTCTTGTATGGTAAGTTGCCGCTCAAATGTACAACCGATTTCAATGTCCGGTATGTTGTGTTGCCGCACAACTGTTCAAACGCTCTCACTGTTCGGTGTGTTAAGGTGCCGCTCAACTGTTCAAACATTCTCAATATCCGGTATGTTAAGTTGCTGATCAACAGTTACTCCGCTCTCACTGTCCGATATGTTAAGGTGCCGCTCAACTGTAAAACAGCTCTCACTGTCCGGTATGTTAAGGTGCCGCTCAACAGCACAACCCCTCTCACTGTCCGGTATGTTATGTTGCCGATCAGCTGTAGAACCGCTCTCACTGTCCTGTATGTTAAGGTGTCGCTCAACTGTACAAACGCTCTCAATTTTCCGTACGATAAGGTGCCGCTAAACGGTACAACTGCTCTCACTGTCCGGTATGTTAAGTTGCCGCTCAACTCTACCTCCGCTCTCACTGTCCGATATGTTAAGGTGCCGCTCAACTGTACCACCGTTCTCACTGTCCGGTATGTTAAGGTGCCCCTCAACTCTACAACCGCTCTCGCTGTCCGGTATGTTAAGGTGCCGCTCAACTGTACAACCGCTCTCACTGTCCGGTATGTTAAGGTGCCGCTCAACTGTACAACAGCTCTCACTGTCCGATACGTTGCAGTGGCATTGGGATTAATTAGGCGAAGCAAAATATTTACCTCTAAATTGAAGTACATATTCCGTTTAATGTTTGTAATCAAAAAAATTAAATCAATCTATCAACAAATACATAATGTATAAATAAATGATTTATAAATTACGATACGATTAAGTTATTTCATACCTTTTGCGTACTGATAATTTAATACTTTTCGTATTAATACAACACTTTTTATGGAAGTGTCAAATAGATATCATTGCAGATTTAATTCTATGAATATATTTTTATCTTAGGAGCATAAAACACGGTCCGGAATTTTTGTCTTATTTTTTACTAACTCTGTGTCTTTAGATAATCACTTTAGTTCAACCAATCAATTTCCGAAGGCGGTAAAACGTGCTGTTAATTTTGTTTGGTGCTCTACATTTAATTTTGTAATATTTAACTTCATAAAGAAAGAACAATTTGAATCGCAATGTGAAGAAAACTTTGTCCAGTTATGAGAGGGAATTATCATTGTTGTTTTGGGCAAAGTTATTGAATATTTTATTTTGCAAAATCACATTTCCTCTCCAAATTAATCAGTGTTTACTACAAGAAAAAACGATATAGATTCAGGTAAACAGAATAAATGCAAAAGTATGCAAATTTTCAATGACGGTGAAATCTATGTATTTGATATACGTACCCTGTATCTTGTATAGTTTAATTTCCAGACCTACCAATGCACAATAAATACATATATGCATATATTAAAAAGTTGTTTTGCCCTATGCACTGCTACACGTTTCCATGTACCCGCACAACCTTCAGGCAATCTCGTTCTTTAACTCTGTTAAAGTTAAAAAATCATAACTTTTAATATTGTAACTTTAACAACATAGAAGTTTTAACAGTCCTGCAGATAATGTGGGTGCATCGAAACGTGTAGGAATATTTATGATATATAAAATATTGTTAATATTAATATACATTTTATGCATTTGTTGATTTGGATAAATATCTATGTGTACAAGACGTTCCAGAAAGAATTAGTGAATTTCCCGTCAGACCGTGGTTAAAATAAGTGATATAAACAGACGGTCACATTCGCGTGATGTCATATTTTGTGGCCAACATAAATACCAAGAAGTGCGAGGAAACAGTTTCTAACCTAGGCGCGTGGAGCGCTAACGTTACATAATAAAAGTGTGAGAAGGTAAGTGAAAATAAATTACTTTTTTGTGAATTAGTGGGGATGGTCGATGTAACAAAACATTGTGATTTTGAGTAACTGGCATTTAAGTGTTAGTAGTATTCTGTAATCAGTGGCCAGTAAAATGGTAGACATTAAATGAAAAGATAATTTGCATTATGTTTCATTTAACTTATATAAAACATTCAGTAAGAATTGTGAAAATCTTAGAAAACCCCTCTTTTCGATTCTGTCAGTAAAGAACGTACAGTATAATTTCAAAATTGGCCATAATTCAGTTGAGAATTTTTAAATTCCAGGATCCGTCCCGTCGAGAACGACTGACGAAATTATAGGAAAATTAGTTCAGGTATTTCAAGAGGACAGTCGTCTTAAGATTATCGATATTTTTAATATCTGGGGCATAACGAACAATACATGCTGAGGCATTTATCACAATATATATACGTGGGAAACTTTGCGGTTAATTTGCAAAGTGACTGTTGACTGACATGCAGAAACAAAACAATTTTGTTTGAAGCGCCTTTATGAACAAAATTTAGAAGAGCAGAAACTATTCGTAATACCTATCAGTTTCGAAACTAAGTAAAAGATTATTGTGGAGATTTAATCGGAATCGCAGGCGATGGAATTAACGTCACGAAATTGGAAATTCGGAGATGCTTCCGGCACATTCATACGGAAGGGATTATCTTGCTACATGTTACACAGTTGTTGGAGCTCTCTTCAGTACCGTAAAACCAGAACGCAAGTGTACAAACAAAACAAAACATGAAAGAGACAACGATTTTTTAAAAAAATAATCACTGAATATTAGAAATGTGTACTGTGCACAGAAACGAAACGCCTTCTGGAAGGTACATCAGAAATTGTACTGTGCACAGAAACAAAACTTTCCACTATGTACCTCAGAAATGTGTAGTTTGCACAGAAATAAAAATTTTCACACTGTACCTCTGAAATGTTTAATGTGCACAGAAATAACACTTTCCACACTGTATATCAGAAAATTTTACTGCGCACAGAAATAACACCTTCCAGACGGTACATCAGAAATGTGGCTTGTGCACACACAAAAATTTCCACACTGTACATCAGAAATGCCTAATGTGCACAGAAACAGAACACTTTACATTCTTCCATCTGCAGATATGCAGGAATATCACAAAGAAGCAACACGTTTTTTTTTTAATTTTTATGGTGTTTTTCATACAAATTGAGCAATCAATGTGTAAAACAGGAAAACAAATTCTTTCACATCCTTATTTAAGATATATATATATGTATTTATATATATCAATGCGCCGATTTTCACGAATCGCAGTCACTTAACAAATTTCCGTGGACATAATTTGCTCCGATTTATTGTCGAAATCAGATGAGAAATGTAGAATGATTGGTGAAGTTGGTTACATCCTTCCACGTGAAATCTGTTTTTCACTGCCCGGTTTTCAGGAAACTGGCAACAAATTAATGTTACTTTGTGGAGTTCTCATGTACCAAATTTCACAAGAATCTGTCAAGATATATGGAGAGTATGGGTAGGAAATTATTTCCGTTATTTAGTACTATATGACAAAAGACGATTTTTGCGAATCTCGAGCTTGCTGGAAAAATATGATATAAATAATTTCATGAAAATACGACGAACAACATGAATGGGCTAACAGATGGACGAACGTGTGTGGTCTGAGCGTGCTACTGCGTTTTACTTCGAAAAGAACCAACGGTCACCAACTTAGAAATATAAATATCATAAAGTGGCTGCTGGATACGGTAAGTGAACACAGCCTGTGTTAGCCAAATGTTCAATGCACTTGGTCACCCCTGTGTCAAAGACGTGCCCACAGCTGCCAGTGCACTGTGCAGGTGCCCTATTGTTCTGCAACTACCATGACCTTACTGCTGTGAACAGTCTGCAGTACGCTACACCCTGTCAGCACACAACTGCACGACATATTACAGAACTGCTGTGGCAGTCCATTCGCTGCTCTCCTACACACAGTCGCTGTCACAAGGCGGTACATAACATCAGCAGACCACAAACTGTCCCATTCCCCACATCGCCACTGCAGTCCGACCCCATGTGAATTACGAAAGATTCCCCAACACCACCATATTCACATTTGTTGGTTCTAAGTTCTATTCAAGCATTTGTCTTCAACATGATGAAAAATTCGTAAATGCGGAGGCCCCCCCCCCTACGTGTCACTGCACGCAACTTACCGTGCAACAGTGACACAACTTACTGTGTTCTGAAGGCCACGTTATGCAATACAGAACATATTTGTAATTGAGTTTCATTGTGGATGGTGGGGAAAAGGAGGAGATCGAAATGGTCGTGCTGTAATATCCAGGGGTGCTTTTCTGCTCAAGGACCACAAGTTGCACACCCCGTCAGCAGACATGCAACTCATTTCAAATCGTATATTTAGTCTAGCAGTAACCCTGGGAATATTTGTGTAACCTTTGTTTTTTTTTTGCGCAAGGTGAGGGCATGAGAGGGCTGTACGATAAACAGCGGCACCCTGCAGAACTCTCTTTGCATCAGTTCTGACGTCTGATAACTGGGGGATTCTTTTGGTATCAGTGACCCAGACCATATCTGTAGGAGAGCGGTCAGATAGACAATAGCAATTCTTCCATGCTCACCTTCATTCTGTACATTTTTTCACATTAATTACTTATCAAAAATATTATAGTCAATCATCAGACCAACACAGCAGTTTGTCGCGAGTTTTTCACTATCAAACGACAAAGTCCTTCTGCCGCACTCTGCGACAGAACCCAGGATCCCCCAGTACGTGTCTCTGCAGTGTTTTGCAATTCGTCCTCAGATGTGATGTCCATCATTCAGCAACATTCTCCTGTATTCTATTGTGTTCCAATCATTTCACATCTCCAACAACAAACCCCCACACCCGCCCTCACCTCCCAAAAAAAACCTGACCCACTTCCACACAACATACTGCTGTCCACAAAATGGCGAGCAATTTCTGTAAGGTTGGTCACACACCAAAATTTACTGTGTGAGTAATGTCAGGTTTATTGTAATAGCGGCCGAATTGTGGGAACAGCTGGCTTTAAATGGTTGTATAAGACGGACGTGTATTGACACAAACAATAGAAATGACGTCACTTCTTGTTAACGATTCCGCGAAACAAATTGTCTGTGTGCCAGTACGTGTGCTGCGTCACCTCACAAGTTAATTGTAAACCAAATCACGTCTTACAAACCTTTAGGCCACTGCGACATACCGTACAGTTAGAGTGAATTTGAGCACCAGATTTGGTATCAGGCACTTTCATAACGAAAGGAGTATATTGTTACATGTTACACAGGTATTTGAACTGTCTTCAGTACGGTCAAATCAGAACGTAGCTGTACAAGCAACACAAACCATGAATGAGGAATCGATTACTTAAAGAAATATATCACTGTGCATCAGAATTGTGTACTGTGCACAGAAACAGAACTCTTTCCATACTGTACATCAGAAATGTGTATTGTGCACAGAAACATTAACACATTTTGGACGGTACATCAGAAATTATTACTTTGCTCTGAAACAACTTTACCATACTGTACATCAGAAATGTGCACGATGCACAGAAACAAAATTTTCCGTATATTACATAACAATGTGTATTGAGCACAGAAACAACACCTTCAAGACGATGCAGCAGAAATGTGTACAGCGCACAGGAACAGAACACTTTGCAGACAGTACACATAAAACAGTGTTTACAGGAAAAAATCGACATTTAAGAACGAAACTCAGCCATTTTCAGTCATTTCAATATACCATCACACAATAAAACCATACATAAGCTACACACAGCCGGTACAGCCTTATGTATGCCTTTCGGTTTATGTTATGTACACTCAGTCCAACAAAAATCCAACGCCGTGATATTTCGTACTTCCCGCTCAGGCAGTGACGTGAGGTACAGTTGCCAACATAATTTGAGTCGTTTTTCTTTTCCCATATTTGCGCAATCGTGGCGTTTCTGTGTCTTACATTCATTACAATCAATCACGCCGCATGTATATTAACCGAAAACAAAAATACATTTGCTTAATATGAAAATAAAACATTAATTAAACTACATTAACTTTCCCAGGAGTGTGGATAGCTAGCTAGCTTTGCTGCTAAGGATGGATGAGTCGAACGAACGCTTCGTTCTTATTGTCAACAGGCGTACCACAAGCAGTTCAACGAGTGCTAGCAATAGCCTTCCGAAATAAACTACGTTGGTTCGAGTCCCACTGTCGGCATATTTATTTATGTAGCCAAGGCAGTTGAATGTGTGCGAGCAGTAGCCTTCGGAAACAAACTACGTTGGTTCGAGTCCCACTGTCGGCATATTTCTTTATGTAGCGAAGGCACTTGAACGCGTGCTAGGAGTAGCCTACGGAAAAAAGTTATGTTGAATGTGAATAAAAATCCAACAGATGCAGCAGTATGCAGATATTTATTCACTGCAAAACTACTGCCAATTTGCGGTTTAGGTTGTTGTAGTGGGTTTCCATTTCATTTGTTAGCTTATAATGTATGGATTCTATTATGATGGGCCAAATTCTTTGCCAGTTGTCTGCACATTTTAGGTGTAATTTAAATAAATGTTCGTTGAGTTTAATTTATTTTAATATAGAGGAACATAATTTCTTGGTTGATGCGGTACTAGTTAACTGTTCTTAGTGTTTTCTGGCATTGTTGTTTTTCCCCATTTATGCGGATGTTAACGTAGGTTGATGTTTGTTGTCTCTGTCGGCATGTCTTGTTATACCAGATGGCTGTGGTTATCCTATACAGTTTCTTTCTGATGTTCTTGTAGCGGTATATATCTTTTACCTGTTTAGCATCAATAAATTCTAAGCTCGTGGTTCCGTGCATCGTAATTCAATGTGAATAAAATATGTTGGTAGTACGAATGGTGACGGGCGGAATGCAAGTAATAGATAATATTAAATGTTGGATTTACAGTTCTTATGTTCGCCACAATTTAATAGTCGGTTTCCTACGTCACTGCCCCATACGGTCATTAATTTATCTGACAACTGTCTGTTGCCACCCACTGTCAGTTCACAGTATTAACATGGCCATCTGTGCCGAACTCCCGCTGGTGTGGCGAAGTGACGACGGAAAATGACGAACGGTAGATGTTGGACAAAATGTTGTTAATTGGGTGAAGGAACTGATCTGTCCAACCGAGAGCACCCTCCACTCTCTACTCTTCCTGTTCCTGTCCTACACACAGCGTATTACACAACAAAACATCCACAACCAACACTTACCGCTACTGTTCCTGTTCCTGTCCTACACACAGCACATTACACAACAAAACATCCACAACCAACACTTACCGCTACTGTTCCTGTTCCTGTCCTACACACAGCGTATTACACAACAAAACATCCACAACCAACACTTACCGCTACTGTTCCTGTTCCTGTCCTACACACAGCACATTACACAATATAACATCCACAACCAACACTTACCGCTACTGTTCCTCTTTCTGTCCTACACACAGCACATTACACAACATAACATCCACAACCAACACTTACCGCTACTGTTCCTGTTCCTGTCCTACACACAGCA
>Ga0123357_10006311_pt1 | contig 14430 bp, 11 predicted proteins | sample TergutEmb28metaG_FD_89873 | JGI IMG/M metagenome (GOLD analysis project Ga0123357, IMG submission 89873) | Embiratermes neotenicus P4 segment gut microbial communities from Petit-Saut dam, French Guiana - Emb289 P4 | ecosystem: Host-associated > Arthropoda: Insects > Digestive system > Gut ...
CCGTGATGGCTACATCGTCATCAGCCAAGATTAAAGCTGAATAAACACACGCCAATTCTGCCTTTGAACCCATGTTACGTAAAATTCCACCGTACTTCGAAGGATGTTCAGTCGTTATCGCACAACTCCCCGATGTGGGCTTAGCTTAAAAGAAGAAGCGCAATACGTACAATTCACATACCTCGCAACCGGATATACATTTGTACTCTGTGATATGACCACAGATCATCTAGTATAGATATGACACTGCGCCCCACTAATCGTATAGTCTGTGCCCAGTTCCACACGGAAATGATGCTCACTGTCACGGAGGTTAGTTGGCACGGAATGCACCAGCAACAAAATACCTTCCCCTTCCAAAGACACAAAGTATCACTTCCCGTTAGAATTATTGCAGAGACGAATGGGCGAATTTTATGACCCATTTCTTTCATGATGTTATGAATGTAAGACGACTAGTACATAATCGATCTGATGTATTAATTTTAGGCCAGGAGGATGAATTTGCATAATCGTCTGTTGTCGACAACGACAGCAACTGTGTTACTAATATATACTCTTATGAACGTGATTTAAATTCGTCAATCTAGTAGGTTATGAAGATATCAAGTATTTATGTATGGTGTTACTGCACCGAACTCCGTGAAGCATACGCGATCGTAGTTAGAATATCTTACAAAACTCCACAATTCTCTGTTCATAATTCTACAAAATATATAATGCGTTGGTTATTTGTCTGTGTCGTGAGATTGCTCTTCGGGAAAATTGTAGTGTCGTGTTTGGCGTGGAACAGTTGAACCGATCTTGAATCATATAAGCTGCTTGTCTCAGATTAAGCGCTTGATAATGAAATGGCATGAATGCAGTACGCTAATTTGGTGATATGTGGAAATCTCTTGTAGAAACCACCAAGGTCGAATATTTCAATTGTGTAGGCATGTCATCAGTCGTACTCATTGACATCATACATGTTTTGGTTAAATAAAAGTTTAATGTCGGGTGAATCCTCAAACTCATCGTAGTTTTCCATATCCACAGTTTTATCCGCAATCCGTGCTTGTATACCTTTCTATGCGCTGTAAAAATATTTTATTGAATACCCACGGTTAGTGAAGAGCTCTAAACATTGCTCTCACGATGTCGACCACCAATCATCTAGTCGACGCTCGATAAACACGATAACTCTAATCCGTGGGGTTTTCGGACGTGGCTCGGATTAATTTGATTTACGGTCCGTGATCAGTGAGTACCACCGACCCCCACCCCCCCCAAACCACAAGTAGTAATCTGTGCCCATGTACAATATGTATTCCATGGTATGTACGAGTAGTGAGACTGTTGGTAATGTTGTGGTGTCGGTTTAATGTGGTTGGAATGTGTTAGATTTAAGTGAAATGTGAAAGTTGCCGTAAGAAGTGTTTAGATTGATTAAACTTGCATTTTTGAAGGAATTTACAGACTTATAGTTTTTGTGTACAGTTAAGTGTAAAGAGAATAATCTATCGCAGAGTCAGTTACTTGAAGGTGGAACGAAGAGTAGTGTGTAACCCCCTTCAGTGGCTTGGGTGATAACAAAGGGGTGTTTTTCGACATATCTGGTCACACGTCCCAGTTCCTCATTTAGCACATTAATGAGGTATTCTGTTTAATTGTAACAAAAAGGACTAAATTGTAGGCTTAGTTAATTCATCGTTATTTTAATTGGTAAACGGTAATTTAGTCTGCAAGATTTTGTGGGATAAACAACATTGCTTATGTTCCTCATAACAGATGTCGAAAGCAGCCAGCCCCACCCGGTTTTCCGGAGATTATGACCACTTCTATGATCCTAATTTTACAGCTGATATAAGTCAGAAAATGAGAGTGCCAAAACGAATTAAAGTTGATGGAGAAAGTGATGATGATCAGAGCAACGCTGGAAGTAACTGGAATACAGCGTTGGCAAATGAGAAGTTTGACATGCATGTCCCTGATCGAATACTTGTTGCTGGTAAGAATTCTTTTAAAATTTAATGACGTTTAATATGAGAACGTCTTTGAGATTGAAAAGGTTATTAAACCTGCCAATTAGTAGTAAAGAATGCATTCACCACAGTGGGATATGAGGCAGAACAGGAGCCACTTATTTCCCAAATAATACACAGTGTTTTCAATTTGGCCTCTTCCAGCAATTTGAAAGGGTGCTATTTACATAACAAACAAAACCTATGACCACTTATACTCGTTAACATGTCATGTAAACAAGGGTTTCAGCATGTGATGGTTATGAAGGGAAGGAATGTATCTGGGTATCATAGGAATAGTAAACACGTTTGGTATGCATTTCTTGAGATTCTCCGAATTAGGCGAAACCTAAAACCTAAACCTGGTGGCACTATAAAAGGCCAACCTTGTTGGCATGGAGTTTAATGACCCATTAATCTACTTTTTGTCATGGGAAGGAACAGTAAGGCTGTACCTTTGCCAATTAGATTTTGTAAAATACAGGGTAATTCATAAGTCCCTCCGGAACTCCTGAACTCTGCTGTGCAACAACCAAGACAGACACAGCAGAAAGGAGCATACCAATAGGTGGAGAAATTCTACAAGGTTTTTTTTTTTTTTTTTTTTTTTACTAGGCACCATGCCATAGTTTCAGGTTTCACTGCTAGGGGGCAGTCGTGATGAAACATGGCGTGGACAGGGAATAAGAAAGCATTCTCTGTCTTTGAATTTGCCAAAACTGAGTCAATTTTGACAGTGCAATGGAGGTTTCGGACCATGTACCGCACAGAACCACCTACGGTCAAAACATTTCGTGAGTGGTACAATTCCAGGAGAGTGGCTGCCTGTGCGCTGCGAAACGAAGAGGCCGGCCAGGGCCATCAGCCAAGACTGTCGAGTGTGTGCAAGAAACATTTGTCAGGAGCCCTCAGATGTCAACACATTGCGCGAGTCAGGAATTGCAGATGCCTCAGTCAAGTGTTTGACGCATTCTGCACAAATGTCTTCGTGTGAGAGGATACCGGCTGCAGGTGTTGCAGGTGCTGAATCCCCAGGATCATAATCTTTGTTTTCACTTCTGCGTGGATTTCCAGCAGCGGCTATAGGAAGACGGGTTTGCTGAGAAGCTGATTTTCAGTGATGAGGCGACGTTTCACTTGTGTGTGGTAAGGTGAACCGTCACAACGTAACGCAGGGGCACGGAAAATCCTCATGCAATGATGGAACATGTCCATGATTTGCCTAAAGTGAATGTGTTTTGTGCCGTTTCCTCTTGCAAAGTCTACGGACCTTTTTTCTTTGAGGAGCCAACCGTTACCGGTATGAACTACCTGGACATGCAACTGTGGCTAATGCAACAATTACAGGAGATAGCAAGGACTTCATTTTCCAACAAGACGGAGCCCTGTCACACTTCCATTTTGACATGTGTGCTCACCTCAGTGCTAATCTTCCCGGTTGTTGGATTGGGCCTGCTTCTCACATTGACTCTCATCTTCTTACCTGGCCTTCACAGTTACCTGACCTAAACACCTGCGACTTTTTCTTAAGGGGTTACATCAAGGATCGCGTGTACGTGCCCCCTATGCCACGTGATTTACCACAGCTGCGACAAAGGATCATGGAGGCAGTAGCTGCCATTGACCGCCAGATGTTGCAATGTGTGTGGCATGAACTTGATTACAGGATTGACATCTGCTGTGTCATCAAGGGTGGACATATCGAGCACCTGTAAGGTAGGACAGAAACTTGGGATGTCTCTCCCTCTGTTGACATGCTCCCTTTCGGCGTGATCATCCTGGCTATTGTACTGCAGAGGTCGGAAATCCTGGAGGGACTTGTGAATTACTCTTTATATGTTGTGTACCTGTCCCTACAATGAAATGCCAGTCTACAACCGGTGGGATGTTTTTATTTGCCTCCCCCACCCCAACTTGGCTTTGTGTAACTGAAAATAAAACTGAAAGCCTAAATTATTGTGGAATAGTTTGTGCTACATGTATATTGACAATACTGTGCAGAGTCTCTGTTACTAAAATAAGACCACAAACTGCAAGAGAGCTGAATTAAGCATAAAATGTTGAATTTTGGTTCTTTCATATATCTCAAGCAATGTGACCTAAGTTTCCATGAATGTGTTGTGTTGGCACCCCACATTTAGTGGGTTCTTAAACCTACAGGATATGAAGAGTACTGGAAAGAGTCATACATGTTGTACTTAATTACCATTTTCACTAATTTATGTTTGAGTAAAGAAATGATAGTGCTCCAAGATGTGGGTGAATTATTTTTAAAAGTTATATGTAAGAAGATTAATGAGTGGGGCTCCTTTTCTGTCTTGATGTACCAAGATTTCTAAAGCTGGAACATAATGAACCTGTTGTAAATGACATTGTGATTGCTTAACAGAGTACTGGGAATCACCTAGTCACTTAATTCGCTCTATACACAGATTTTTATTAATAATTTGAAAAATTGTCATCCTGTACTTATATATGGTTATTACATTCTGTCTAAAATATTTGCATTAAGTGTGAGAAGGTAAATTTTTCCCTGTTCATGCTCATGCCATGAAGGGGATAGATATGTGGCTCCAGTCATTCTTAACCGTGGCAAAGATTGAAAGTGGTAGTTAACTTCACCCCATCCACTTTACCCCCAGGAAAAATCCTGGTACCCACTGAATAGGAAGCTGTGTGGCCCCTGAGCCATTCTGGACACTTTCCAGAAGATAAAATTCTTGCCCCTGCCAGGATTCCCCCAGACCATCCAGCCTGTAGCATAGTCATTATATCCACTATGCGAACCTGGTTCCATTTGTGCAGTAAAATTCCTTTATAATTTTTTTTTTTTTTTGGTTGCGGCTCTCAGAGAATGTGCACGTCAGTTATTTTGATTTCACCGTAAAAAAAAAAAAAACATAGCTTTTTCAATTGTAGGCTCCATCACAGGTTTTTCCTTTGGTACTCACTGCTGTAAACAGCTCGTACAACACCTTGCCCACTTGTGCTAATTTAGGCTCTTTCAGTGTCTGTTGCTTGACAAGGTCCTGCACCCTTTCACTTGGTGGTATAAACAATCATAATTGGTCTGTCTGTTTATCTGCGTCATAGATAGTTGACAATGTAATATTGTGTGAAGCCATAGCCTCTTTGGGTTTTGCTAATTTCAAGACCCCTTATTATTTAAAGTTTCTGAGGAATTGTTAAAATTATGTCTCCTCTTGCTAGTAGTAACTTGTTGACTCATCTTTTGGATCCATTATAGTAGCTCAAAGGCTCAAAATGTAACCCAAGGTAGCATCACAGAATTGGTACGTGCACTGAAACGGGCATTGGATTCAAGTCTTGTGATTATTCTCTTGAAGTGCCAAGCTATTAGAGTGCTGGGTAAAAGGAACTTTTGTGTTAAATGTGTATGTTACATTGATAACATAAAGCATTTGTTGTGTATCAAGTTGATAGTGAATGTTCTTTGTATGTAAAGTCATGATGCAACAAATTATTAGCACTGTGGCCACATTTTGGAGACATCTTGTCTTAAAAATGTTGATTTTTAGCCTAACTTTAATGTGACTGAAATCCAGGTAAGATACTAGTGAGGTGATATGCTGTGAAAGCCTTAGCTGTAAACAAGTTACTAGATATGATGACATCCTCCATTAGAATGCTGAGGCTGCTACCACATCCCACTATGTTCATAACACATCATCACTGCAACCAGTTTATACTGTCTGCAGTTATCAGAACAGCTTTGTGTGGGAGAATAGCAGTCATACGTGGTCGGACAATTAAGTTCGCGAACTCGCCACTGTGTGCTTGCCGTGGCAGCACTGGACAAAAGCCTTAGTATGATTTGATGACATTGACATATCAGTGTTTCACAGCTGTGTTGTTATTGATCTATGGCAGTCTCTTTCTGAGTGGCATATATTACTGTTTGCATGTGTTTTGGTGTGCCGCCGCAAGAATGTTGGAGCTTGAATTAGGGCAGCGAGTGAACATTAAATTTCTTGTTAAACTTGGAAAGAGTGGAAACGAAATCAAAGAGATGTAAGTGCAAGTTTACAGGGATAATGCTATGAAGAAAACGGCAGTTTACGAGTGGGTGAATCATTTTTTCTGAGGAAAGAGAAAGTGTCACCGATGAAGAGAGATCAAAACGGCCAGCAACAAGAAGAACTGAAGAAAACATTGCAAAAATTCATCAAATTGTGCGTGAAAATCGTTGGCTGACTGTCAGGAGCATAGCAGAGCAAGTGAACATCGACAGAGAAACAGTTAGAAAATCTTAATTGAAGATCTTGACATGAGGAAGGTGTGTGCAAAAATGGTCCCAAAGGAGCTCACCAAAGAACAAAAGCAAAGAAGAGTCACAATTTGCCAAGACCTTTTGGAGAGCAAGATGACATTTTGGGCCATGTCGTCACAGGTGATGAAACATGGGCCTACCAATATGACCCTGAAACGAAGCGGCAAAGTGCACAATGGAGGACTGCCAATTCCTCATTACCAAAAAAATTCTGATGGTCCAAATCAAGAGTCAAAACAATGTTGCTGACTTTTTTTGATATTAGAGGGATTGTTCATTATGAATTTGTACCAACTGGACAAACAGTCAACCAGGTTTACTATTTGGAAGTACTGGAAAGGCTGCGTGAGAAAGTAGGACGGAAACAACCCGAACATTTTGCAACAAATCATGGACCTTGCATCACAATGCACCTGCTCACACGTCACTGTCTGTGAGGGAGTTTTTAGCTACTAAACAAGTAACTGTGTTGGAACACACTGCCTATTCTCTGGATCCAGCCCCCAATGACTTTTTTCTGTTCCCGAAGATGAAGGAAATACTGAAAGGCAGGCATTTTGGTGACATTGATGACATCAGGAGTAATACAACAGCAGCTCTGAAGGCCATTTCACAAAGCCAGTTCCAAAATTGTTTTGAAGGGTGGACTCGGCACTAGCATTGGTTCATAGCTTCCCAAGTGGAGTACTTTGAAGGCAACCACAGTGGTATTCAGCAATGAGGTATGTAGCACTTTTACCGCAATGAGTTCATGAACTTTATTGTCCGACCATGTAAATAATAATTTAACAACTGATTCAGACATATATTTAAATAATGAGACTGTTGATATTTCTACACATGACTTTGTCACTATGTACTGCTCATGATCTTAGGTCAAGAACAACATATAGGAACAAAAGCCCCACCAAGAGAGTTAATATTAGAGAATGCTGTAATGCCACCTGATCCTGGTATGATTCGAGTTCAGGTAAGTTCCTTACCAAATTGCTAACTGGTTATTAATTGGTAAAATCTTGTTAAGTGACCAGCTACATCAATTCTAGGTTGAGTCCAAATTGGCACAGCTTATCTGTCACAGACAATTGTATCACTCTACCACCATTAAAACTTAATGTCATATAGGTTATAAATTCATGATATATTTGAAGATACAGTATGTCTTTGTGGGCTAGAATGGTTTGTACCAGGGTTAGTGTGTGTTAATTGAAACCAGACTTCACCAACAGGAAAGTTACAAGAAGTTGATTGATTTATGTTATATGTGACTAAATAAAACTGACACTCTTTTGCTAGTATATATGGTCACTATGTTGTTTCCAACCTAGTTCAGTAGTTTTGTGTATAGAAACATCTTAGACAAAAGTGCAAAGCAAGTATTCACTACAAAAGTACATTAATTAATAACTGGATAATATTAATATCACATAACTCAACTATGAAAATGCAGTGGTCAGAATTATTAGATGCTATCACTTGTCTAGTATTTATGTCTGCACGGTGGCGTAGAGATATTGCAAAGAGCTGCCCTTGATATTATTTTCCCTTCTTGATACAGACTCCACCTCGTATTATTACACTTGATGAACATAATTTCCCATCAGCTGATGACTTCCCCAGTCATACAGAATCTCTAGAAGAAGAAATGACTGCAGTTGTAATTAAAACCAAGCCTCACTTTCATTCTGAACAAGGAATGGTAAGGTAAGTAACTGTGTTTGGAAAGAAGCAAAATGGCCATATGTTAAGTCACAGTAACATAAAATAAACCCACGACTTCAAACCTGTACCTTCCAGAAAAAAATACTCTGCCTCTCAGACTTGACAGCTGTCTCCCTTGAGACAAATGTGAATGTGAAAGTAGTAATCAACAATCAGAATAATTCAGCAGAAAAGAATATGCCTTTAAACTAAATAGGAACATAATACAAAACAGTGCCTATCACCACATGTCTCACTGACCAGTAGAACTCACTAAGAGAACACAGGGAAATCCTTGTCCTCTGGATGCCAGCCTGCACCATAGGGAATGGGAAAATTGCAGACACTAATTTCACCACAAATCAGAGTGCCTCTCTTCTCATCACCACTGACATCATACTATCCTTGCTTAGTACAGGAGGTGAAGGAGAAAGTGCTGACTGGTCATCAAACATGTCAGCTATTCTAGGAGTCAGTTCAGATGCCTCAATTGACTTGAGTAGTTTGTGGCCATTTAGTGTCTTGAAACAAAAGCATGTGTTTTGTAAATAAATGAAGCAGTTCTTGTCAAATTGCATAATACATTGTAGTTTTTAATGTTTCTGCAGAGCATTAACCGTGCACAGTTTGCTTCTGAGGTAACTGGTGCTAAAGATATTGTCTATGGAGTTGGGAAACAATATCAGCAACACTTTTCCAAACATAGGTGCCATGCAGATTTCTGTGGTGGAGACAAACCTCTGAGTTTCTAGACACTTAACTGCTGTTTTTATTCTGGGTCATAATCACACAACCAAGACCCATCACAGGTGATTATGGACAATGAGAAATTAGGGTTTTGCTTGAAAAGTCACATTTTTCTGGTTGACTTCTGCGTGAATTTGTTTGTGGACATTGCTGAGATCACATGCAACCCACCTTTGCAATATTTTGCTTATAACAATGTGTTGAACTTTTTCCAGCACATTTAACTGGCATGCCATTCCTGTAACATTAATCTTCTGTCCTATATCAGCAGAAGATTAAGTGTCTCAATATTGGTACCATTGACAGCAGCACTTGGTCTCCCACTTTTGAGTGCTATCAACAACCTTTGTGTTCCCTTCTTAAAAATGATTCTGTCACCTGAAAACTGTGGTCATCTCATTACTACTAGTATGTAGCCTTCCTGTAATGTATGTATCACCTTACCACTTTTCCAACTAAAGCTTCATGCAGACTCTGTTAGACATCTCTACCATAAATGTATGAAATACTAAACTGCCACAGAAAGCAGGCCTCATCACACCTCAGGCTGCAAGTGATGCATCCACTTTCTCAATCTAGACTGGGCAGGCATGCAGCATTGCCACTGTCATTACTTTTCAACACCTGTCATATGGGTAGGAATTGACAGCCTTAATATCCTGAAATCAGTTTTTGGAAGTGACAGTTAATCTTTTTATATAAGGCTCAAGCATATACTAAAAGTTTGATATGAAATGTCAAATTATGGAAGAGATTCACTCACTGGCTGTTTGCACACATGCACACACACACACACAAGAAAAAATTTCTATATGTATATTAGGTTCTTAAGTAACTGTGACCACAAATCAGAATCAGAGTTCCGATTTGTCGTACAATATATTGACTTTGCCAACAGGGAGTCAACTCCTCCAACTGGCACAGTTGATGGATTAACTCCAAGTGAAGAACTTGTTCATTTACGTCGGCAGATGGCCAAACTAAATAGGCGAGTCATGGCTATTGAATTAGACAACTTACAAAGGCAGCAGCGGGAGAAGATAATTTATGTCATTGGTCTTGCTTATTTCTTCTTCAAGACTGTTTTCTGGCTTGCTAGGTCTTCATAGTGACATTGAGCCCACCTTTAAATGTTTTGCAGGGTTGTTGTGAGGGTTGGAGATATCATTTTCTGAGATGAATTCTTTATTCACCACATAGATTAATTTCAGATACAGCATATATCTGTATATATTTATGTCAAATTTCATGCTATGATGTGTGATTTATGTATATATTTAGCAGATGAATGTATACACTGGGAATTGGTATAGTACAGCACTAAAGGAGGTATGTACATGTATCATTTATTAAACTGGATGAAAGCAATGATACTGCAGTATTTCCCTGCTATGAATACACCAAGTTTTCGGCAGTCACTGCAAAGGAATAAATAACTCATTGAGTTAGCCAAAAGCATGGAGTCATAATAGCATTGGTCTTTTACCAGACAAAAACTGACTGAGCATGTGCATACTTATCATATCGTCAAATATGAAATTACTTTCCTCACATTATGTAAATTATGCAGACTGAGAGTTAAATTAGTTCTTAATGTTGGAATGTTTATTGTTAAATGTTCATAAGTAAGAAGATTCACATCAATTATTATTTCAAATGAACTATGACATGAAGTGTTACTGTAATTAATTTTTGTAAAGGCTGTACCTGGTGAAGGAAGTTTTCTTGTATTTCATAACTTTATGAAAATAAATGACTTGTTTAAATTATTAACGCTTTTCTATGCAGTAGAACCATCTACAGTTCTCTCACATTTTAATAAATTTGTCCCCTCTTTCAGCAGAGCATTGCTAAGCCATATAACTTTGAGCAGATATTGTTTTACACCGATCAACTGGAAAATGAATTTAAAAGGTGAATTATACAAACATTGCTTCCAGTTTGTAAATTATTTCACAAACTGTTTTGGAAATTACTTGTAAAAGGGACGTGCCTCTTTGGTTGCAATTTGACCCAGCTCTACAGGTTATTAAAAAAAAGTCTTACCATGAAAGTTGTATGGTTCTGTTACACACTGGACTTCCTTGTGGGAAATACAGCATACTGTTTTGATTATACAGAGGCTACAGAATGGACAATCCAGGACTGCTGCAACATGCGGTATCACCTCACCCGCCTTGATTTGATCATCTAAACAGAACCTAATACATAGAGTACAAAAACTATTAGACTCTTCAATGGTGAGGTATCTCTTACCTCTGAAAATGAGCCACCAACACCAAGCTCTTCTAATTCTAAAACTGTGACACTCTTCTAACTTCTGTTATAAACTTGAGTTTTATTTCTGCAGGACAAGCAAAACAGATGACATACCCTCATGGTTCTATCCTCTCCATTGAATGAATCCCACTGCAGAAGGAAAATAAATATTTTTTCATGCTGGAAGTGAGTGTTTTGTGGTGGGGTGATGCTAATATTTGAATGGGTATAAAAAAACAGCGAAGTTTTCCAGGAATCATTAAAATCCTCTCCCACATTTGGAACCAAGGAGTGTAACTATTAGGAGATGATCAAATTTCATAGCATCAGTGCAAGGAAGACTGCTGACTGGCATGAAATCATGAGGCCAGTATCAGACAAGCACGTTTTTTGACAATCTTACCACAAATTCTAAAAATTCTCTACAACCTTTGTCTAAGACATTTCTCATTCTAAGAACGCAGTGACATACTATCAAAAATGTACAAAAATCTTTGTGTAAAGTACCTGTTATTGTTGGATGTTTATCAAACTTTAATCTTCTTGACAGATTTTTTAAAAATCCTCACGTATCAAGTTTCATGAAAATCTGTCCAGTGGGAGCTGAGTTGTTCCATGCAGACACATGAGGAAGCCCATAGTTGCTTCTCACAATTTTGCGAGATGCATGAGTTGGAAATTCTCAATGATTTCATCGCTGATCAATTAATAATCAGCGTGGGTGACAAGACCTCTTAGTATGATAAAACTCTTCTTTCAAGCACAGACTCCAACAACAAACTTACACTGTACACTATTAGTACTGTCAAACTGGACACAGCACAATAGCACACGTCATCCAATTATTGCAGAACAGCATCACTTGCTTAGTGTCATTCTTTTTATATCGAACTTGAAGCAACAATGAAATACAGTAAATATTAGAACTTTGTGTATATAATTGCAAATAACAGTAATAATTTCTGTTACTTACTGTGGTGGAATGAGTTAAGTTGGTTTTGCCACGAACCATGAATCATTTCAGAACATGATTATGTGACATGATGCCTGAATGAGGATGGAGAGTATTCAAATTGGTAAGTATACAGTACATCCTGCAATTAATCCGCCAGTCTGAACTAGCCTGTGTAAGAAGTAATTCATAAGTAGGAATCAGCAAAATGGCCAATCTCAGGGCTATCTCATTTTGGTCAGCTTTTGTTCTGGAGAAATCTACAATTAAAATTTAGACTTCTGAAGATGGTCTGGGACCAATATTCATTTTATGTCCACACCTTCTCGGTGAAAAGCATGGAACGGTAACCAGATTATTATATAATGCAGTATTAACACACTAAAATTTAATTCTGGAACCACTGGAGCACACTAAACAGCATGCACAGGATCATTCAGGATTTCACAATCAGACCATGGTAGAGAAAAGAGAATGCAACAGGTAACACAGATGGCAGATTATATACACCCAAAACTATATTACTTTACCTAATGGTACAAGGTACATACCAACTGAGTAGAAGAATTTTTTATGTACAGAACTTCATCTGCTGATGCACAGGGTATAGCTTTGATACAACTCATGATCAGCTGCACTGTGATACTGTTCTACATGCTAAACCAAATATGAGCCAACACATGCACATGGGTATTCACAAAACATCTGTGCTCAAAAGACACACATTTCATACTCATGTCATGACACATATGTTCATTTTGCTTTTCACATCTTGAGCAGTCATTTATTTATGCAAAAGGAGACTGAAGTAAACAAAAGAAATAAAGATTACATACAAATATTTTATGTTTATAGTATTATTTACAATACACTAAGGAATTACCAAAGCTCAGATGTTGACAGCATGAAAATTAATAATGTTCTGAAGTAGTGAAACCAGTAAGTCAACCAAAAGGCTGGAAAATTATTCTACGTGGGTGGCAGCAGTGAGTCTCCAGCTGTCACTTCTCAATGGGCCATAGGTTCTGCATCTTCCACATCTCTGCATTTTGCATGCTGGAGTTCTCTTCTAATTTCTGAAGTCATAACAGGATGTGACTGATGTTTCAAAAGTTCCAACAAGGCTTCTCGTTGTTCTGTGCTAACATCACCTTTGTAGCGCTGCACAAATGTTAGTAAACTCTGATGCCACAGAACAGGTAATTCACGACTGTCAAGCTGAAACCTGATGACACAAACAAAGAAAATACCCATAAATTAAAAGCTCCATTTATGTAGCTCCTCCATCAGAACCAAATGTATCACAGAAAGAATACACAAGTTACAAAGACCAGAGATGCCCACAGTCAATTCCCTGAGCTTCATTCAGGTGGTATGTGGAAATCAAACATGACACAAAACTAATAGAAGTTTTAAAAAAAAAACAGCAGTACACAGGTGCCAAAAAACTTGCAGAATGAACTAAGTACAACAAGAACTTTTTTCATTCTTCTTAGCTCATTACTGTAGACTCTACAGTATAGTTTTACAACTCTTAAACAGGCACAAACATTAAGTAGTCCATCAAGACAGGCAACAATTTTAGAGGTCTCTGGAATACAAAGTATAGCAACCATACATGTAACAATGGAAGAAAGAAGGCACATTTATTACCAATATGGAAATTTGTTTTACACCAAGTTCATTAAGAGTTAGATTCAATCACATGTTGCTCTGGGTAACAATATGATATTAAGAAATACCACAAGAAACCAAATGATGTTACTGTCTCAGCAAGGTGAATATGCTGTGATTGGCATGTGACAAGCAGGGGGAAGGAAGAGAAAAAAGCTACTGGCAACTGTAGAAACAAACCAACATGAACAATATTGCTACAAATGAATGTCACTGAAAGCTAGGAACACCGTGCTTATATTAACAGTATGTATTCAAGCAAGGAATTTGCTCTTGGTGAACAAAGAGACATAAATGCTCCATGTTTGCCACACAGTCTGTTTCTAATCTCCACATTAGTAACATCGTTTAAACATTTTATGTGCACAAATTAACATGCTCAAAGTTCCATTCTGGAGTTGGAAAGGACTTTACACGCATCTGCACTGCTAAATTATGTTAATCAGACCACTGTGAGGAATATTATTTAGCAACTACAGTGAAGAGTGAGATGAACAAATGTTAAATTCTTATGTTTTGTATCATGGCAGATTTGGCATAGGTCATAAGATGAACCTTTTGCTATATCCAACACATATCTCCCTCTCAACTGTCAGTCTGTCTGAAGTTATGAAAAAAAAAACCTTACTGCCCATATGTTACAGCTCTAGTACTGTATTTTCAACACCATTATGACTGACAATTACGTGGTCTGTTAGAAAAGTATCCGACCTTTGGCCGGGAAAAAGAAACTGGCTTACTTGGAGCGTTGGACACCTAATCACCCTCAAAGTAGTTCCCTTGGGACTCCACACACTTCTCCC
>Ga0123357_10006312_pt1 | contig 14429 bp, 9 predicted proteins | sample TergutEmb28metaG_FD_89873 | JGI IMG/M metagenome (GOLD analysis project Ga0123357, IMG submission 89873) | Embiratermes neotenicus P4 segment gut microbial communities from Petit-Saut dam, French Guiana - Emb289 P4 | ecosystem: Host-associated > Arthropoda: Insects > Digestive system > Gut ...
CAAAATCTCTCAACTAATAAGGTTTTTTTATTCCGTTCCACCCCCCCCCCCCCCCACACACACACACACACACACACACACACCCTCCTTTTGCTAACAGTGTCACATAAGTTTACATCTGACAATAATCAAGTGTTTTCATTACACCCAACAATGCTGCTTCACAAAATGAGGAGTTTAAAAACATATCCTTGCAGACATCCAAGTATGAAAATATCTGCACTCATGAGTGAACACAGCTACGTTTGTTATCCTACATACATACATACATACATGCATGCATGCATGCATGCATGCATACATACATACATATATCATTTCATAGGTTTTCATACAATGTTAAAGACAGAATTCCTTTCCTCTTCTGTGAGGTAAAATAATTCTTTCATAAGTACCAATGCCTGTCTGCATATGATGACCTCAAGCTGGTATCATTTATGTGGTAGTCAACCTTACACTATTATGGGCAATTTCCTCAAACATGATCATTAAAATCAGCAAGTCATGTATGTCAACACAGTATAAAAATTCTGCTACATTCACTCGTTTGAAACAGATTATCCCAAAACCACCATCAAGACACAGAAAAAGTGTATTGAGCATAAGGCAGGTGGTTCATTTCCTTTACACCTCCTATTCCAAAGAATTTTCACCCTTATAAATATGCAGCAAGTTACATTTGAGATAAGCATACACACAAGCACATGACATTCTTCATAAAAGTATCTAGATTTTAACTTGATTTTAGCCAAAACTAAAATGGTTTACAAGCACCAGTTACTCTGCCCAAAAGGAAATTTCAATATAATGTACCTGGAAGTCCCTGGGATGTTTCATGTGTACAGACAGACAAACATACAAAACTGTCAGATGGCTGCAAAGAGTTATATTAATAAATGCTCCATAGGAATGCAACATGCCTAAAAAGTATCAGATCAACAACCACTAAGACACAAATGAACTACAGAAATTTTAATTGATACACCAATTCCTCCTCAAAAACGAAAACACATTTGTACAGGACAGTACAAAAGGAACTCTATATTTTTAAGTCAGGGTGAGAGATGGCCATGATAAGTTGCTCCTTCACAGGCACATGAAACCATTGTTTTATTACACACATGTTCCATGGCATGCAAATAATATCCATGAGAGATATTAACCATATATCCACAATGGCAGTCAAAACTTTAAACAACTTTCAAAATAAAATACCATACAACAGAAGTAGTTTTAAACTTTAGCACTACTTTTCACCTTCCTATTTCCTACATAATCAATTTGAGTGTATGGTATCAAACTTTTCAGAAAATGCTGAGGGAACACTGAGCAGCTCACAATATTCTCAGGCACAATTACTCTTCCAAAAGAAGAGTAAGTATACACAATAAATTAACCTGTTACAAGTAATAATGGGTATATTCACCAAGTAACCCCTCCAATGAAAAGTATATTTTAATTTCAATTTAATGACAGAATTCTTCATTGAGTTCACTAGATTGCACCAAATGTCACTAGTGTAAAATCTACTACCACCAGTCAGCTTTAGACACTAGATATTAGGTGTATTATGACATTTTTTATGGCTGATAAACAATATAAATAACAGTAAAATCTGCTTACAAGCAGTTAATGGCTGTAAACAAAATATTATAACTGCATTTATTTTGGTTTTACCAATAAACCGGCTGGTATAGTGTCAATGCTTGAAATGTGTATTCAGGAGGTTTGCGGTTATAACTTCAAACTGCCAGCCATTCAACAGGTGAAGATTACTGTCTCGTGGGATGTGACACCATGTAGTGTGGTGGACAGGTACAAACTACACAGCACAGGACACCAGGAGACAGCAATCTTCACAAGCTATACTGTGAGAACCTCACAAGTCACACAGTCATGGCATGTGTCTGGACAGACTGAGGTAAGCCATGAACATGCTGATCAGAATAGCTGGTCATCCTGCTGAGGCCTAAACTAGGGCTCTCCAAATATTATGGAAGAGCATTAGATGCTATACTGTAATGTTTGGTGACAAAGAAGGAAATAAATGGATACTTGTGAGATGAAGCAGACTGGAAATGAGCAAAATATAAGTAGCAAAGACAGAATTGAAATATTTACAAGACCAGAATTTGGTGTTTAAAGAGCTGAATCCAGTGATCAGGCTAGTTCAGAATATGCAACCTGAAATACATACAGTGTTGAAAATTCTTAATGTAATACAGTGTGATGTCACTTTCATTATGTATAACATAAATTAAATAGTTAATTAACATCAAGGTGAAGGCAAAAGGTACAGTTGTTACTGTGCTTAATTAAACACCATGATATCAAAGTGCAATGGGGAGTGGAGGTATAGCCCCAAACACTCTTAATTTCAACATTATATGGCAGCAACAGGTCAAACCAACACCCCAGCCACATTACTCTCAGGATCCATAAAAAAGGATCAAGAGTTAATAGTAATACTGTCCATTTGCCTTACATAATGTGCTTGGTTGATTTGTCTGTCTGTCTGTCTGTTTCTGTGAGTGAGCAAGTGAGTGACTGGGTGAGTGGTCAAAAGATACCTACACTGTAGTCACAACTGCAACATCAGTTTCACAGTATCCCTCTAAGGATATGATATATATCAACAGATGAACTGATAGATTGTCTGTGGAAAGAACAGCTAAGAGACACCATGAATTATCATCTGAACATTATGTGTGATTTCAGGCTTCTGCCGCAAAATGAAGGAGATCTATGGTCTTCTGGGATATTACCACCACTACTATACACTGCGTAATATCCGAGAACGCAGATCACATGAACATTACGTTAACCCAGTTACATGACACAACCATTTCTAGTATGTACATACAATGATACATAATTACACATAAAAGTAAAATTATGAAAGGTAACTGGATTCACTTCAAAAAAACAATTCTGTATTGACCACAATTATCATGGTCTTACTTCAGTACTTTCACGTAAAGCATACCACATATGTACATCACACACACAACAATTTGAGAGCTGTACTGATTTTACAAAGGGCCACTGCTGCTGAAAACCAAAACTGTCTAACAAACTCTTACTGAACTTTAAAAGCATCTGTCCAGTGGTTTGGGTGATGATACAATGTCACAAACAGGCAGACAGACAGACAGGACCACCAAATACAGCATTCATTTTGATATGTAAAGAACCCCTAATAATATAATCATATTGAGGGATGTTTTGAAGAAAATAATAATCCTGAAACAAACAAAGGGCAGCAGTATGCTCTGGGTTAACAATGATAGGGTTATTTACATTTATTTTTATATATACAAGAGACTGTGGTGAAAATCATAACAGTAGCTTCTAATTCTATATGACCTGATATTTCTTCCATAAATACAGAGAAATATACACAAGTTTACATGGGAATTAGTTATTTATAGCCCCTGTTGGACTAACTTTTGTATTCAATAATACTGTTGGTGGTTCCTTAAGATGTGACATTTCCTTCTGTGCTGTCCTTATATACATCTGTACTTTCATAAATGGTCCTTCTAGCCGCCCTCAAAATTGCAGTCATTTCTTGTATCAGCTTCCTGTTTATCTCAACTTTGAGAAAACTAGTGTTACTGGATCATGAAGCTGTAACATCCCATATCCTTCTATAAACCATTCTGTGCATCTCTGTGTTCATAAATACTGTGAATGGCTCTCAAAGTTGTGGCGCCTCCTCATATGTTTGCGTAAGCTTCCCTTTTGTGTCGTTCGCTGTGGACAGAAAGGACACTGAAACTGAGGTTCCTTTCCACACTCATGTTTCAGATGTTGGCTAAGTGAAGGCCGATGTTGGTACACTCTGGAACAATTAGGACAACTATATGGTCCACTGTATCGATCACTTCCTGTGTGCCAGCGACTTACAAAACTTGTAAGTTTGGGCAGAGGACTAGAAAATGGACCACCAACAGTTGCAGATAATCCTAAAACACAAACCAAAATAGACACATTGTCAGTCTTAATAAACAAAATGGAACTTAATGTCAGAAATTCCAAACGCAAATACATTTTCATTTTCAAGCAGAAGTGGTGAAAGACTACATACATATCTTGTAATAAACACAGGCACATTTCAAGCGTAATTCAATAAATTCATAGACAATTAAGCAACTTATTTCATGTTCACATAAAATGCAAGCCTATAATTGAACACTCCCATCTTGTTTATTAAAATCATAATTCGTTTGCCGAGGTGATTATTTTAAATAAAGTTTTCCCAGTGAAAATTAATTTTTGTGTTTGCCTGTTACATACAGTACGTATGTTCTGGCACTAACTCCACTTGTGTCACGATACAAACAAAAGCCATGTACATTACTGCATATTAGCAGTGGCACTGGGATTGTCACTCCATTAAAAAATTCTTATCAAATAGTTCCATAACAATAACCACTCATATTTGGGTTTCATGTAGGGGAAGAGGAGTGGCCAGTACAGGTTGACACTTTTCAACACAGCAGTTAGGGTGGGGCTGCTGAGTGACTGGTTTCCACTTCAGACAGATGCAATACAAAAATATTCAAATATCCACACATCCCATTTCAAACATACCTGACTATATATATAATTGTCAAGAACAGTCTGCAAGAAAATAAATCTAAAACATGTGCTAGCAATAAAATCTCAGCCATGTATGAGAAATTTAACTTGTTCCATGCTATGGACACAGGAATACATCCTTTGCTACTTCACTGTTCTCAATTAGCCAAAATGTTCAGCATGGACAGGGTTAAGAAATAAGTAGCCGTAACTTGTAAATAAATAGAAGAAAATGCTGTACATAGACCATCTTCGTTTCTAAGCCAAAACAACTCAAACGCTGTTCATCTACATGAGATCTATATTAAATTTTATACAGTATATTACAGCATATGAAGTAAAATCATTAGGGACCATAACAAAATCATCTTTCAAATTTTTACGTAATGTTCAATAGAGGCACTGCACTTGCTTCAGTGGTATGCTTCAGAAATTTGTATATTGCTTTTTCATTTTTGCAGCACACCATGATTTGTCTAGATCGAACAGAAATATGCATACTCTGTATAAGGCAGCTGGACAATTAAGTGGCATGACACTATTCTAAAAAAATAAATTTATTACATATACTATAAAAATACACAATCACACATAAACAGCAAAAAAATTATGAAGAAAAACTCCGTACTTAATACATGTATAGAATAGCATGGTGAGGAGGTATATCTTCCTTACTGAACAAAAAAAAAATGTTTTAGTCTTATAAAACCAAAAATCATATCACATTAACATTAAAAAACAAAAAAAAAAGTACAGTATAGCCTACTTTCCTCTTCCTGTAATTGTGACAACAGACCTTCTGATCTATCATCAAAGTTAAAATCAGTGTCATTAATTGCAAATGCAACAGTAAAACCCACCTGCCATGTAGGATTCTCAGTGACTTATTATTATTTAATCTCCATAGGGGAAAAAACGAATCCTGTAAAATAACTTGCTGTCTCTGGCAATAACCTAAAATAATGAAAAACCAAATGCTTAAATACAAGAGCTCAGCACCCCCTAAGTATCTGTCGGTCTCGTTAATGTTAGTGTGATCTCTGTGCTCACAGCAGTGGTAGATATGAACTGACATTTCAGAGAAACCTGTTGACTCCATTATCAACGTCCACATTATGAAGTGCACCTAAAATACCTGATTTGAATTGGTTCACAGTACTCTTCCATCACTTCCACAAAATTTATATGAAACCAAAAGAGTGAAATCTTAACCTAAACCATTTATTTTTAAATTTTACATAGTCTGGGAAGCATACCAGTTACAAATAAGTATGGCAAGCACTGTTGGCTAGGAAGGATGCCAGTTACCAGATGACTGGGAAGTTGTGCATTATGAGGTGACTGTGGAATGTGCTATGCATCACTGGCTGGGAAATATGCCAGTTACCACACAAATTGCAAGTCAACAATGTGTCAGGTGCCTGGTAAGTTTACCAGTTACTGGATAATTGTCAAACAATGAAGAGTGACCAGGAGTTTGTCATGAAGAAATGTCCTCTGATGACTACAGACACTCAGATCTGTGGCTGCAAATGTACAGTACAACTTTCTGAACAATAAACATCAGCAGCTCACAGTCTTCAACATGGCAAGGAATTCAACAGCTGTGTTCCTATACCTTATGCAATAATCAGTGTGTGTCTGTTGCCAGTGACGTATCTAGAAGGATGCCACAGCTCATACATGACCAAGGTATTAAGTATCTCCACACAACATAAATACTTGTATCAGCATAATTTTAAAATGTTAAACTTATTTTCCTTTCTATTATTATCTCATGTTTAGAAAAACATGTTTCATTTATTTTGTTCCTGTATGTGACTAATAGCGGCTTCGGTGGTCTAGGGGTAGCGTGCTGGCCTTTAGTACCCAAGTTTGCGGGTTCAAACCCGGCCGAAGCTGTCGGATTTTTAGGGCGAAAAAAAAAATCCTCAGCACGCCTTCCTTCGGAGGGGAAGTAAAGCCATCAGTCCAATGTCGTAGATTTGCAGCACGTAAAAGATCCCTAAATTTATGTGGAAGTCGGAATTTAGGTAAAATTACTACCGGACATCTTTCTCGCCCACAGTTCCAGTTTTTGCTGCTAGGATCTCTCATGTCGTTGCGGACGGAGGCATCTGGCAACTAAAGTGGGAACGTCTGAAGGCGGGGGAAAGCGATGGCAAACTACCCCCAAGAACTTGCCCAGGATGCAGTGTGCCAGAGCCATACCGGTCACATGACTGAGCTCTGGTTCCTGCCAAGCCCGGCCTTCAAGGCTGAATACTAATGAATGAATGAATGAATGAATGTGACTAAAAGAAAAGTTCCAGTATGCAATACCATTGCATACTACAACAAAATTAATACCTATGACTGTCACAGCAAACAGTTATCAATCAAGATACTTCAGACAAAGTAATTAAATAACTCCATGAATCATGGTCCCTCTTGAGAAGCCACTACGTCCTCAGGTAGCAAAAGAAATTCCCCACATTTTGTAGTACCTGAAGATTCATTGCTGTTTTCACCAAAACCTGTCACTTGTCCCTATCCTGAGCCAAATTATTGAATCTACATCATCGCATTCTATTTCTTTAAAATCCACTTTAAAATCATCCTCTCATCTTTGTCTAGGTCTTCCATGCAGCCACTTTCCTTCAAGTTTCCTCATCAAATGCCAGTATGTATTTCTCTTGTCCCCCACTGGTGCTACATGCCTTGCCTATCTCATGTGCTTGATTTGATCTTCAAGCAACATACAAACTTTAAATATATTGAACATGAATCTTATGTTTATTGGACCGTGCATCATCTTGATAGTTGAATAAAGAGAGACCAACTTGATGTCACTTGCTTTATTATTTCTTTATTTAACGCTCAACATGTTTCGGATGTATTAACATCCAAAACATGTTGAGCATTAAATAATGAAATAATAAAGCAAGCGACATCAAGTTGGTATCTCTTTATTCAACTATATTGAACATGATTTCAAAAAAATGTTTTTTGAATTAAACTAACCTAAATATGGGGAAATTTTGACAAAATTTCCAGCCTAAGTGGTGAATGTCTTGTTACATTGCCTAATATGAACAAAGGATAAGAAAATGCCACATAGCAGCCCATGTTAAGACACGGCAAATGGCAACTGGAATTAAATGTTTTTCTGGCAAAACCTACATCCTTTCTGCAGATGAAGGCAGCATGTTCCTCCAGAACACTGGTAACCACTTACCAGGCTGCACAATATCAAAACCCCACAGACCATAATGCACATCTTCACCTATATCTGTAGCTCTCACTGCAATTGAAATTCATATTATGAGTTGTCTAGACACCATGAACATACTTCCAATATTGCCTACTCTAAATTTTGAGGCACGTGGTACACAGTTAACACATCACACAGATTCATAACCCTAAAGACAAGAATGTGAATTTCACTGCCATGAAGACCCAAGTCCTTTGTCTATGTCCACTGGGAACAATTTAACCAAATGGTGCATGATTTTTAAATATTTATCTTGCACTTGAACATTATTTCATTTGATAAAATCCATTCTTAATAATTCATATATATTTTAACTTCTATACAATAACTGCAAGCACATATTAAAACAATTATTTTCTGGAGGTTAAAGTTCCTGTACTACTCGCAATATGTCGCTCCATATGTTTCCGCAGTGATGAATTTTGTGTCGTACGCTGAGGACAAAATGGACACTGAAACTGGGGTTCTTTGCCACATTCTAATCGTATATGACGACCCAGATTTGATTTACAAGTGTAGTTTTTGTGACATTTGGAACATGTGAAAGGACCCTTCTGAACCACAGAGGTACCAAAAGTCCTGGTCACAACTTGACGTGATGCTGGTTGGTTCCACTGATAGCGAACATGATTAAACATGTTTGTTTTGCTCCATGGCCCAACTAACTCTGCAAATTAAAAAAAAAAACTATCAGTAAGAAAAGATTATACATGTCTACACGAATGTAAAGTAAATTCTATTGTAAAACCTTTGTAATAAACACAAAAGGCCAACTTAGGAGCCCAAACAGCCTCTTGTTCAAAGGGTGTTTCCCATGCAGTAAACTAGTGCTGAGGTCAAGGGTGAGTAGAGCTATACTGCCACACCACAACATATCTTCATGACATGCACAGGGACAACTGTGCCATTAATATTAACAACAGACTAACTTAGATGGCTAATAATGATGACTGATTTATTAGGTCTTAAATCAGTGATGCTGCATCAACAACAAATATTTCATCTCAACCAAGTAATACCAATACGCAAAACAGAATGATACCATAACGTTTTGAGCAACAGAATCAAGACACTAAAAATATAAATAGCACACAAGAAAAAATATTTCACCATATACAAATCCAATTTATTTCTATCAGCAGGTTTAATACAAATGTACACAAGTGACACAATAATGGATATAAAATATTCTGGCATAAACTACAAAAATAAAATTATGTGCATACTGTTTTTTTCATGAAAGGAAATAAATACAAAATACAAAATATTCTGATCTCTGAATCACGATGTACATTACTGATTTGAAATTTTTGGTGTTAAAAATGGAATTTACACACACTTCCCTCTACATTTTCCTTAACTAAAAACCTTCACACACATTCATGTGCATGCACTTGCTGAATATATACTAAAACACACACACACACATACAAGCATCATATACAACTGATACACTAGTACAAGTGTATATACACAAAAATAACCAAGGGCAGTAACTGTAAGTTTCCACCATAATGGATGAATCCTCAGCTCAAACTGTAACAATCGAAAGTTACATATGGTTGCTATAGCTACCTGTCTAAATGTTTAAGCTTCAAAATTTAAGTGACAAACTCTGATGAAATTCAGTACTGGGGAGCCTGCACTATAACCCATCATAACAATCTCAAATCAGCTCATAATAGAGACGTACAACCCTATTTTACATCACGCTCAAACTGAACATCATCACACACTCAAACAGGGTGCTTCACACAAAAGACCTAGAAACGATATAACACACATCTCATTTTATTTGAGAAACTTCTGGATGAGGTGTATATTTAATAAAATACATGAAAAAGCAACACCTTACTCTACAATCTTAATGTCTGTGCAATATCAGCATTTGGGATACATGCAGTCCAAAGGGACAAGGTATAAGCACTTTTGTTGGTGGAAAATATGTTCTTACACCTTGACAATTCTTCTGAAATGTTGGCATGTATCTATGAAACTACCGCGTGTCACATCCCAGAAGACCATAAAACTTAATATTCACTGCTAAGAGAATCTCAAATTTTAGAGGAGAAAATGCCTACCTTCAATATTGCAGCAGGATTATCAAAGTGATGGTAAGTTATTAAAATAAGATCTTCATACTCACCAGTAAGATTCTCAAATCTCACAATATTGTGGAAAGGAATCTCCTGAATACTATTTATGACAAATGGTTCCACACATACACACATTCATGCTTAAAACCTTTGTTTAGTAGTTTTTCTACTAGTATTACCTCAAATCTTTCATTGCCAAACACAACAGAACCCAAATTTGTAGCATATCACACAGTAATGATTTTCCTATCACAAAACTGATACAAGCAGTAGAAAGATCTGAAATTCTCTGTTCATTTCTGTTAAGATACGATATGTTAAATTTCAGAATATGATCATATTAATTCAGCAAAAAATTACACGAAAATGTTGTACCTTTGTAAGGTATCACACTCAAACCACACAGATACCAACAGTGTACAATATATCTCATCTACATTACATGAAGATGAAACACTGTTTATGATATAATAACCAAATGACACAAAGACAGAAAAAATGTACACCATTCATATGAAGCTAACAATGGGGAAAAAGAATTTACGGCAAATTTTATGGCAATTTCCATCACTTTCACACAGACCCAAAAAAAATCTGCATTCAGGAAAGCAGAGAAATATATAATCTTTTTAGCATATATGGCATTAATTCTACAAGGTGGAAGTATTTATTGAAATATTCAAGTTCCAAGGAAGAGAGAAGGTACTCCTACAATAACCATGAAAAAAGGTAATATGACATTAGAAAATTGTTTTAACAGCATTACCTATGATCAGCTTTCTGTACTTATGATTATCTCTCCAACAACAATTTCATTATTTTATGCCACTTAAGAAACACTAATACTCAAACAAAAAAAAAAAAAAAAACTATTTAAATACTCCCCTTTGTTTCCACACAAAACTTTCAAAATGTATGAGTCATATGTGAGATGTGAGCTTCTCACAGCAGTAACTATGAAAGTTACTGTTTTGTGGAATGTGATACCATGCAGCTAGCAGACACATGCCAACAACCTGGTGCCTATTTCTTCATGGTATTACCTTTAATGTGGAGACAGCAGGTACCTCTGAAAATAGCACTATTCACATAACTCTCAATTATTCACAATCCTATGAAGTTAGAGGTTGTTTGAAAATTATTCATTCATACTTCCCATCCTAATTTCCACAGGGTGTCTTAATGAATGTCTACAAAGAGTACACAGTCATGTATACAAAAAATGTGAAGCACTGGAATTCATTGACTTATCCAAGTATTCTTGGGTAATAAATCAAGTAAGCTAACTGAAGCAAGCATGTTCCTTTAGTACAAGAAACATGAATGAACACAGAATTTTCATTTAAAAATAAATCACCATGTAGTACAAGTCACATGTTAGTGCCTGGCATGTGAAAAAAATGACAGATCTGGCAGACAGACCTACTCTGTACACGATCACAATACAGGTGACTTGCTTCTAGCCTTCCAATTGAAAATTCCACTGGCCAAAAATTAATAAACTATACATATCTACTGAAAGACTGGGTAACAGGTTAGGCGATAGTATTACAAGAAAAATAAGTTTTATGGGTAAGAGGTGGATTTCCATGACTAGGCATAATAATCAAGGATTGGGCTTTAATACTAAGAGTGTTCAGAATACAAATATTATAAAACATACAACTAATCTGCCACAAGTCAAAACAGCATAAGACTGTCACAACTGTATAGGGTTTAACTTCCCAACATCTTCAGATGATGGCTTTCTCTTGAAATTTGAGTTCACTTCCTATACATTCTAAAATTTTTCAGAAATGCTCTTTTATTTTGTTAAGTCAAAGGTGAATCACAACAAGTGTCATCACTGACAAAACAATTTGACTATAAGATAACGTGCTCAATTGATCACACGTGATAAGCAAGACATGCCAAATGCAAAATGGAAAAACCAGAACCCTCTTATTAACAACGATTTATGATTTTCATCAACTTATAAAAGCTACAGACATTCTGATGTTATAAAAAACAAACCAAGGTTCCAAAACTATATAATGTACTCACCACAGCCTGAACCTACTAACAATTTAATATCAAATTATGTTCCCTTCATTGCTGAAATTAATGCTCCAGTGACATGACTTCATATCTTTTACTAAAATTAAAATTGGTTTATGGAGCACACTATGAGAAGACGGAGAAGAGGATTTTGATGCATAGTTATTACATTCCATTGTACTCCTAGAAATCTGCAACAGCACTGTAATAGTTACAAGCGAAAATGCAGCAAGCAGCATGTACAGAGTTCATGAGTCAACAATACCCTTCCTATCCACAATATCACTAGAGGCCACAATGGAAAAAATGAAGTGTAGGTAGAGCTTTTCACTCATTACCACACATTACACACATTTTCCATTAACATAAAATTCACAAGCTTCAAGACTTGCTGCACTTATTATGGGCAGGACTGTCCATGAAGTCTGTCAACATGTTTAATAAGGCTGCTCTTATGTTTGGTACGGTGAGGACAATATGGACACTGAAGCTGTGGTTCTTTTCCACACTCAAGCCTTCGATGTGATATCAAATTCTTCTTCCACCGATACAGCTTTCCACAAGACGGACACCGGTAAGCACCAGGTTTCTTCCAGTCTGAAGAAGTATACTTTTGTGATTGCAATCCAGGTCGTCCACCCGACAGATGTGCTCCAAGAAGAAGGCTGCTTCGTGGTAGACAACTAGATGACAGCAGACTGCCTGCTGACAAAGAACTGGACATGCTGGTGGTAGTATTCTGGACACTGCTAAGCTTACCACTGCCAGAGGATCTACCTCGGTAATCAGCATCAGGATGTGTGCCAGAACGATGGTGGGATTTCTTAATACCTCCAGAAAGCTGCCAGTTTGATAATCTACCAGCAGATTCTTTCAGTTTTGATAAACTCAAGCCTGAGCTACTTGCTAGTGCAGTATTCTTTCCAAGCAACCTCTCGACAGCAGACATTTGCCAAGGTTGATATAATCGACTCGATCTACCATGAACTGTAACATTAGAGCCAAAAAAAAAAAGGTAAATGGTTAATAGAACATCCATCATAGCTGGAAGTATTGATCTGAACTGAATACATCAGAACCATAATATATCCTGGAACTACAATATGTATTTAATATTTGTACCATTTAAAACATTTCAGCAACAGACATAAATAATTCATACATTTGAGTTGTAATGCTAATGTAATTAAATATCATAATCATCAATGCCAACAAAAATGCAGCACATTAAGGAACACATAAAATACCAGTTAAGATAAAAAGCATTTCATATTTAATTTTGTAAGTTTAAATGTAAAGGGAAGTAAATCTGAAGGTTGTCTACAAAAATAACAGCTGCCAATCATATAATTAGGGTTGCCAAGCATAAATAAATATATAAAACTACACTGGAGAGAGTCCAAAACATATCCCTTAGGATATCCATGACTCTTGCACTGCTTTTGATGAAATAATACGAAAAGCCACAAGACATTCCAAAAAGAATTCCCTGCCATGCTTTAAGCACACAGTATCCCCAAAAGAAATTTGTACCATGTTTTAAAAACCTCTATGCTACATTCTGTTTAAATCAGCCTCCAATCTTTGGACATATTTCTGTCATATACAATTTATATTCCTGGGGGGCCCAAACTTTACAGAGATAATGCGAAACATATCTTTCACTAATCTCAAAACAACAAATAAATCCACACTATAAAGGTCAGTGACCCAAGTGATACATTTCACATAAATAAAATGGAAAAGATTAAATGAGGGGTTCGCCAGCTCATCCCGAAAACCTTCAGAAATTGTCATTGCTGATGAATTAATCAAACAGAACTGCACAGTTCCAAAAGTAAATAGCTGTGCACTTCAATATAACAGAAATGGGAAAATGGATATTACATCACTCCAGTTTGCAAAAGCAATGCCCTGATCATTTACAGCAGTAACCTATGATATCGGATGATGATGTGAAATGTTTTATGAATGGCTATGAACGGAATATCTTGCAGTTAACATAGTGCACCTAATGTCTTCTTATATTCAAAGGAAAATTATCAAAAATGGATTACATGTCAATTTAAGATGCAAGTCTTCCGGGATGCGATACTGTGTCAGTGTGAGTAGTACACAAAATTTTGAAGGCCCATACTACCTTCATCTTCAGGGTCAAGCAGTAGAAAAGAAAATCAGTTTTCTTACCAGCCCAATGACATTGCATCACTTCCCATAAAACTTGAATCTCCAGCAATACCATGGCAAAAACCTCAAATCTCATATGTTAAGAGTTCCTCAGGACACATTTTTGTCAAATACAATGTAATAATTATTATCAGCAATTGAATACATAAAGAACAAAAGCTTTTTTTTTTTTTTTTTTTTACATTTTAATTATATGTTTTTTTTTTGGTTTAAATTCTATTTTTTTTTTATGAAGTTGTTGGTAAACAAGATGTTACTGTCCTCCTATCACA
>Ga0123357_10006313_pt1 | contig 14429 bp, 18 predicted proteins | sample TergutEmb28metaG_FD_89873 | JGI IMG/M metagenome (GOLD analysis project Ga0123357, IMG submission 89873) | Embiratermes neotenicus P4 segment gut microbial communities from Petit-Saut dam, French Guiana - Emb289 P4 | ecosystem: Host-associated > Arthropoda: Insects > Digestive system > Gut ...
CAAGAGGTCCAGTCAGCCACCGACTTCAATGGATGCTCGCGACTCGATGGGGGAACGGATCCGAATCGCACCATGAACAAAACGGAATCGCGGCGAATTTACCCACAGAAATAATCGCACCCTTTCCGCAGCTTCCTGACGCACTTCGCCTCCACGGCGTCGAGACCCGCGCGGCAATCGGTTCTGTCGTTGCCACGGAGCGCATCGGCGACATCACAGTCACGCGTTGCGGTGGATGCTGAAAAAGCGCATCTGTGACCGGCGCCAACACGTGAGTGCACCCCGGTCGGGGCCTGCCCTCACGGCCGATTCGCGCAGTTTGCGCACCACCTTTGTGCGGGATGCGCAGTGGCTCCTGCATTTTGCATTTTCGTCCTGTACCACCGCCTCCAGGCCGATCTCAAATCTCAACTCCCGAGAAAATTGCAGGCACGATGACCCGCCTCTCCCCGCGCCCCGGCCTGTCGCGTATCTGTCAGCACGGCTCCCTGGAGCGCTTCCCGGTCCGGTTCGAACACATCGATTGCCCGACAGGGTTATTGGTGGGTCGAATGCGGAGCAGATGGCTGCTCGACCGCACGAACCGCTCCATCCTGCAGCCTCCTCATGTTGCGACAACGGAGTTTCCTGAAGAGCCGGGGAGAGGCTGCCCGCGAATTGTCGCTCTTGCCCATCGGGTAGCTGGGAACGATGCCCCACAACGCCCAACTTCGCGTGGTTTTCCCGCCGCGCGCGGACCCCAGCTGGGGAGTGGCCGAATGGCGATTTTTTTTCGATCGGGGATGAGTCTGCGATTCCGCGCTTTTCCGGCTCTTCGCGCAAAGCCTCAGAATGGACCCTCCGCGCAGGTGCTGCCCATGCGCCCCTCTTCGACCACACCGGCCTTCGCTCATTCGTAAGCGCACCGCAAAATCGCGGCGGCGCTCACTTCGCCTGTGACGAAGCGCTCCTGTTGACAAAAGCCCAGGAAATGCGATCGAGCATGCCGATCAGGCGCCGCCGATCACCCCGCTCCAGGACCTTGTCGATCAGCTGTTCCTGCGCATCCACATATACCCGCATCCGGTTGAGCAAAGTCTGCCCCGGTCGGCGCAGCCACAGGGTCAGACAGCGACCGTCCTCGCTGGTGCGGCGGCGCTCAACCAGCCCGCGCTTGACCACCCGCGTCACCACCAGGGACAGAGTGGACTTGTCGAGGCGGTAGAGTGCCGCCAGGTCAACCTGCGTAATGCCGGGGTTGGCCTCGATCAGGCTTAGCAGGCTGAACTCACCAGGCGTGGTTTTGAGTTTCTCGAACGAGGTCTGCAGATCACGAAATATGGCAGTTTGCGCCTGTCGAACCTGATACCCGACATACTGCGGCAGTGGTCCGAGACTTACGTCGCGTCGCCTTAGTTCGTCGGTTGGGCGTTTCTGTTTCCGGGTCATTGACCCGACAATAGCGAAGACCACCCCATGTGGCACCCTCTCCTGCCGACAGAAGCACAATTTCCCGAATTCATCAACAACATCCGCTGCGAGCAGGCGCTGCAGGATACAACCGTTCGGGAAGGGGAAGGTTTGCCCCTGCTCTTGCAGTGCAGCGCGAAATGGACGCGCGAACCCGGACTAAGAAGGCGTTCTCCCAACCGCAAGCCTGGTGCTGTGCACTGCCGAAAGTGCCGGAACCATCAGTGCATGATAAAATCGCTTAAAATCCGAATCCAGGGGAGTATTATGATAATAAATACATCTCTTAAAGCTGATAATGGAGTCGGAGGAAAGCAGTGGGCCCGAGTGCAGGACTTTGAGGCCGGAATTACTGCTTCCTGCTTCTCCCGCGTCTGTGGGTATTGGTGACGCCACTCCTGGAATGCCGTTGCGCGATTTCCGTCAGCCCTCCTTCTTGCGACTGCGACGCGCCCCCACCCATCGCACAAACCTTGGGCCCCTGGGGCCATGGTTTCAGGATGCCGACAGGTCAGAGCGCTGCGAAGCCGCACCTAAAGAGATCACGTGCAATGATGGCGGATGTAGCACAGGAAGGCGAAGACGCAGTTCTGCCTCGGGCAGCCGGCTCGGCAGCGTTGTGCCCTGGCGCATGCGAAGACTGACGGTCTGCGGCAAATGGCCATGACCTGCACCACGGCGGCGGCGGTGACAGCCCACGCGGATTTGATCCCCCGGTGAGACCAGGAATCACGACCCTGGGTTGCGCCTCAACACTCAACACCCGGCCGTCGCCGCTTGAGAGCTCCCCTTCGCCCCCCCTTCGAACTACCCTTCGAATTACCCTTCGAATTACCCTTCGAATTACCCTTCGAATTACCCTTCGAATTACCCTTCGAATTACCCTTGCCGGCCTTGCCGGCTGTTGCCACAGAATCGCCGGGTGGCGTGCCAGGCAGCATCGCAAGCCGCCCTCTCACCGGATCGTCATGTGCGTTTGCGCAAAGTGCTCTCTGCTGTGCGAAGCCAATCCCGCACGCAACCGCCAAAGGCCTTGTGCGGCTTTGAGAAGGCCGCCCTCCCCGCGCGCGGCAGCGCCGGCTTCGCGATGCGGGATCCTGACCCGCCGCACCGCAGCGCATCGCCATGGGGCGCGGCTGGACGATCCCGCGCCGGCACAGCGCCTTGCCTTAGCGACAAGGGACGCACGCGGCAGGGTCTTTTTGCAGGACAGGGGGAATGGCGTTCGCTGCGAGCGTCAGGTCCTGAGAGCGGCCGGGAGCCTGCCAGGGTTATTAAGGATTTGAATCTGCCACCCGGGCGAGACAGGCTCAGCTCTGACCGGCGCTCCGGCGCGATGCCTCAAGCGCGGCCTGATGCAGGACGCGGCGGCGCCAGATATAGCCTGCCACCAGCACCACAGCGATGCCGGCAAGCCCCATCACCAGATCGCCGATGCCGCCTGCTTTAAGTGAAAGACCAGGCCAGGAAAGACCAGGTCCTGCCGCCATCTTCTCCAGCGCCGCGGCAAAGGGGCCGGAAAAGAAACCGTGGAGCGCAGGCGCCAGCGCCGGATCCGAGGCAATGACGGTGCCGGCGATCCAGCCCAGCAGCGCCGCCCCCGCCCACACCAGAATCGGCAGCCGCGAAAGCAGCATCATGATCAGCGCCGCTCCGGCAACAATGATGGGGATGCTGACCAGAAGGCCGATGGCCAGGAGCAGGATGCTGCCATTGGCGGCCGCAGCAACCGCGATCACATTGTCGAGGCTCATGATGAAATCGGCGACGACGATGATCTGCACCGCCTGCCACAGGCCGGAGGCCGAACTCACAGGCGTGTCGTCGCTGCCGGGGACCACAAGTTTGGCTGCGATCACGAGGAGCGCCAGGCCGCCCGCCAGCTTGAGCCAGGCCAGCGCCATCAGACTGGCGACGATGCCGGTGAAGATCACGCGCAGCAACACCGCTGCGCCGGCGCCAAGCACCATGCCAAGTGTGCGGTAGCGCGGCGGCAGCCCGCGGCAGGCCAGCGCGATCACGAGCGCATTGTCGCCCGACAACAGCATGTCGATCCAGATGATCCTGCCGACCGCGGCCCAGAAGGTCGCGGTCGTCATCTGTTCGAGACAATGATTGAGAAAATGCCCGATGGCGCCGGGATCCGTGATCTGTCCAAGCCAGTCCACAGCGCCTCCTTATCAGCCTTCCGCGGGCTGATGGCGGACTTCTTTTCAGGATCAGCCGACGATGTCGTTGCCGGAGAAGAACTGCGCGATCTCGACGACCGCGGTCTCGGCGGCATCGGAGCCGTGCACCGAATTCTCGCCGATCGATTTGGCAAAGAGCTTGCGGATGGTGCCATCGGCCGCCTTGGCCGGATCGGTCGCACCCATGACCTCACGATAGCGGGCAATGGCGTTGTCGCCTTCCAGGACCTGCACCACCACCGGGGCCGAGATCATGAAATCGACCAGTTCGCCGAAGAAGGGCCGCGCCTTGTGGACGGAATAGAAGGTCTCGGCCTGGCCGCGCGTCATCTGGATGCGCTTCTGACCCACGATTCTCAGTCCCGCCTTCTCGATCACGGCATTGACCGCTCCGGTCAGATTGCGGGCTGTGGCATCGGGCTTGATGATCGAAAATGTGCGTTCAATCGCCATGATTTCAGTGTTCCTCGAAGGCTTCAAAAGATATGGAGGGGATTGGCCGGGCTTATATCGGCACACAGCGCCAGGGGCAAGCTGCGGCAGCCTGCCGCAGCCCTCCCCAGGAACAGCAAGAGCCGGTTCGACACACGCCATGCTGGCGTGAGCGCTGCCGGGCGCTGCCAGCAGTTCGCGGCGTTCTTCTGCCGTTTCGACCCACGTTCCATTTCTGCAAACGACTGACTGTGCCCCTTTTTGACGTTGTCGAAGCCCAGCCGCCTTTTGGGATGGAGGTGATTCGCGGCAAATGGATGACCATCCCGGTTGGACAACGGCAATTTTTTGAAGGATTTCGAGCCGAGTGCCAGCTACCTCTGGTCTCTGGTCCGACCTGGCAGTTACCTTCAGCCAGACACCGGCCAGAGCGCACCGCGCGCCCGGCCCATGGCCGCCAGATCGGGCGGCGTGGCGGCACTCAGGTGCCGTCCATCAGCGGGTTGCGTGTGCGCAGAGCAGGAAAACGGCTGAAATCGCGATCCACGCTCCACAGCTCGCGAACGCCGTGACTGAGGCACAAGGCGGCGATGCGCGCCTCGTGAATCATCGGGCCCTGCAGCCTGGCGCGGACGATCAGCTCGCGCAGGCGCGCCCACTGCGTCTGCTCTTCGGACAACAGATGTACCGCGGGGGCCTCGAGCCAGATGTCGATCTGGTTCAGCGCCACGTTGACCGGCGTGGGCACATCATGAATGCGCGGATGCGTGACGATGTTGTAAAATTCGTACAGACAGGGCCACGGAATCGCCCACAGCCCCCGGCCTTCCGCAAGACCGGCGACCAGCGTTGCCGCTGCCGCGTGAAAAGGATTTTCGGCGCGGTGCGCATACACGAGCAGATTCGTGTCCAGCGCGATCATCCACGCCCCTCATAGATGGCGTCGCGAAACTTCTCCCAGGGGGCGTTCTGGAATTCAGGCGTCAGGCCGTTGCCGCCATGGAAGCTGCCATCGCGCAGCCTGAACGGCGGCTTGTCGTCCTTGCTGTCGGCCAACACGCGGCGCAACCCGGTTTCGATGAGTGCCTTCAGCGTCGTGTGCTCGGCCTGGGCATGGCGTTTGGCCTCGGCCAGCAGAGCGGGGGAAATTTCGATCGTGGTCTTCATACGGGCACCCGTATTTCGCAATATGGGAACCCATATTATCGCGACAGGGGCTTCCCGACAAGACGGCTGGCGGCGCGGCGGCACGGGGCGCGCAACCGCCTTCCAGCGGCCCGCCACAACCCGAGGTGACGGTGCGATCTTTTGCGATTTCGGCAGGCGTGGAGTGGGATCACCAAAACGAAACTGGCGCCAATTTGAGGGTATGGCGCTGCCCCACGGACCAGGTTTCATCCAGGATCCAAGGGGGGCGGGCGCGCCGTGTGGGAAACTCTATCCCGTGAAGAGGGCCCGCTGATGGGGTTAAGGATCTGCCGCACTGAAATCCGGGTGGCATGTCACCAGGAATTGCAGAAATTCGCTGGCGTCCCTGCTGACATAGAACTGCACCATTTTCTCATTGAACTCCTTTGCCCTTGCTGCTGGGACGCTTATCGCGTCGATGCCGGCTGTCATCAACACGCCGTTCAGCATAAGGCGCGAAGTGCGTTTGTTGCCGTCAAAAAAGAACTGCTGGAGGGCACCGAAGAGGAAAAAAGCGGTGGCCTGCTCGAAAGGAGTTGCGGCATGATCCCTCAGCGCCTCTATGCCCTGGTTGAAAAGGTGGTTGAGTTCCGGCGCACCCGCGATCGTCGCCATCGGGGTGTAGAAGGAACCTGCGCCGAGGGTGACGTTCGGAGTGAGGCGGGTTTCGGTGCCTTCTCCCCGAAAATGGCCCCATTCCAGCGCCTCATTGCGCGCCACAATGCCTTGCAATTCACCGAAAGTCTCTTTGTCGAGCGCGAATTCGCCTCTCTTTACCAGTGCCAGCAGGTGCCTGGAGCTTTCGATCAGATTGAGGATCTGGTCCTGGTCGGAGATCCTGTGGCCCCCGACAGTGACCCCATCAAGCAGGGTCATGACTTCCGGGAAGGTGATCGGATTTCGCATCCAGCACGCCGGCATCCCATACGAACTGCGCCAGCATGCGGTGAAAGCGGGAGCAGCCCCGAGCGAGCGAATGTTCAGGCACGTGCGCCGGAACGACAGAGCGGTCCCAGCGAAAGCCCAGCCTGGCAAAAAGATCGGTGGTCACGACTTGCACTCTCTGGGGCTGTTGGTCGAAAAACCGCACGGATTCGAGAGATTCGATACATCGTGAGGCAGGTGACGGGAAGACGCCCCCCCACTGTTCACTGTTCTCGCTCCGGACCACGGCCTTGGTCCGGCTTTTCCACGGCGACGAAGCCGCCCTGATGGCGATCACGACACAGCGCACGCCGTCCGCCACCGAATCGCCAAGTCCCGCAGGTCGCCGCCGACCACCGCGCACTTGGGATCGTTGGCGCCAGGCGCTTCCGTTTCAGCAGATCTCCAGAAGTGGAAACGAATGCTTCAAATCGTGCCGAGGATGCCGAGTTTCGACCTCCGGGCGGCCCAGGCGGCAGTCCGCGCAAAACCGACCACAACAGCCTTGCTTTGGGCCGCCACTCCGGGTGACAAGGCGCCCACCATGCTGTCGATGACCGATCTTTCCGTCCGCCTTGCCGGACGTCTCCTGATTGAGCCCAGTTCCGCCCGGATCACGCCTGGATCGCGTGTCGGTCTGGTCGGGCGCAATGGCACCGGCAAATCCACCCTGTTCAAGGTCATCCGTGGCGAACTGGCCGCCGAATCAGGCCGCATCGAACTGCCGCCGCGCTGGCGCCTCGGCAGCCTGGCCCAGGAAGCCCCCGGTGGTCCCGAAAGTCTGATCGAGGTGGTGCTCCGGGCCGATACCGAACGCCACGTGCTTCTCAATGAGGCCGAGAGCGCCAGCGATCCTCACCGCATCGCCGATATCCACACCCGGCTTTCCGACATTGACGCCCATTCGGCGCCGTCGCGCGCCGCCGCCATTCTCTCCGGCCTCGGTTTCAGCCATGCCGATCACAGCCGCCCCTGCGCCGAATTCTCAGGCGGCTGGCGCATGCGGGTGGCACTCGCCGCCACCCTGTTCGCCGCCCCCGACCTCCTGCTCCTTGATGAGCCCACCAACTATCTCGACCTCGAGGGCACGCTGTGGCTGGAGGATCACCTCGTCCGCTATCCCCACACCATGATCGTGATCAGCCATGACCGCGACCTCATGGAAGGTTCGGTCGATCACATCCTCCATCTCGAACAACGCCAGCTCACCCTCTACCGCGGCTCCTACGCCTCCTTCGAGGAACAGCGCGCCGCCCGTGAAGTCCTCAATGCCAAGCAGGTGGCCCGCCAGGAGGCCGAACGCGCCCGCCTGCAGGGCTTCATCGACCGCTTCCGGGCCAAAGCCTCAAAAGCCCGCCAGGCCCAGTCCCGGGTCAAGATGCTGGAGCGTCTGACGCCACTGCGTGCCCTGGTCCGGGAGGAAGTGCCGGAAATCAGTTTCCCGGCGCCGCAGCGACTCCTGTCGCCGCCTATCATCGCCGCCGACAATGTCAGCGTCGGCTACGATCCGGCAAAGCCGGTGCTGAACCGCGTCACCTTGCGTGTCGACAATGACGACCGCATCGCCCTCCTCGGCGCCAACGGCAATGGCAAATCAACCCTGGTGAAACTGCTGGCGGCCCGGCTTGCACCGTTTTCCGGCGCCATCACCCGCGCCGACCGCCTGTCGATCGCCTATTTCGCCCAGCATCAGCTCGACGAACTGAACGAAGACGCCTCCGCCTATGACCATGTCCGCCGCCTCATGGGCGACGCCCCCGAGGCCAAAATCCGCGCCCGCGCCGGTGCCATGGGCTTTTCCGGCAAGGCCGCCGATACCGCGGCCCGCAGTCTCTCCGGCGGGGAAAAGGCCCGGCTTCTGCTCGGGCTCGCCACCTTCGCCGGCCCCAACATGATCATCCTCGACGAGCCCACCAACCATCTCGATATCGACAGCCGCGCCGCGCTTGCCGAGGCCATCAATGATTTTCCCGGCGCGGTGATCATGGTCTCCCATGACCGCTATCTGATCGATGCCTGTGCCGAACGGCTGTGGCTGGTCGCCGATCAGAAGGTGGTGAATTTTGACGGCGACCTCGACGATTACCGCCGCATGGTGCTCTCAGCGCGTGGCCGCGAACCGGACACCCGCACCCCAGACAAACCCACGCCGCCAAAACCGGCGCGCGACAAGACCGACAACCGCTCAGGTTTAAAGAAACGCATCGCCCAGTGGGATGCCGAAATCGCCCGTATCACCGACATCATCGCCAAGATCGATGCCGCTCTGGCGCTGCCCGACATCTTCTCCCGCGATCCCAGAAAGGCCGCCCAGCTCTCCAAGGCCCGCGCCAACGCGACCGATGCGCTGGTTGAGGCCGAGGAAGCCTGGCTTGAAGCCAGCGCCCAATATGAGGCCGCTGGATAATCAGCATCTTTGTTGCTCCCACTCCTGGACTTTGATGGCAGCTCGCCAACTGGCCAGTCAATCGAGGCTGCGAGCGTTCTCACCGCACACGGTCGATGCGAACGTTTGGTAACTGCGGCCAACTATAACCTCTCAGATCACACCACAGGGCTCCAGAGGCACCAAAAACAGGGATCAATGCTCGCGGGAGTGATCGGCGTGGCCGACACCGGGTTGATAGAGGTTTGGCAACCAACGCTCGACAGCATCTGGCGGAAAGCCCAGTCGAACCGAACTCCGGGTCGTTGGCGATATGAGATAACCCTTGGCGATCAACTTACTCAGCACACTGCGAGCCTGTCGTTCGCCATAACCGGTGATGTCCGCCGCCTCCCCCCGCTGAAATTCTCCCTGCAGTATCAGACGCTGCAGGATCGCCCAACTGCCTTTTGGCAGGCGCCCTGCAGCTGTCTCCTCCTTGCTCCATATCTCCATCCGGTTCATCAATTCCGATGGCTCCAGCAGTTTTCCCATGAAGTCGACCTGATCAACGCAGGTGGCAAGGAAGAACTCACAGAAGCTCACCAGGCCTGACTCGGTGAGATTGCCGCGACCATCAAGGTCACCTCGCCGCGGCTCGTCCGCGGCCTGCAAAGTGGCTTTGTACCGGTCTATCGCCCGAGCAAGACCACGAGAGATCGACCACAATTCCGAGCCAATTCCAAGGTCACGCAACAGCGCGTGTGAAAACAGCCGGATCACCCGACCGTTGCCGTCGAGAAAAGGGTGTATCCACGCAAGACCGTGGTGCGACGCAGCGACGCCGATGATGCGCCCGATCCTCGAGAGGTGCCTGGCCGTGTAGGCATCACAAAACCGTTTGAGAAACGAGGGGAGTTCGTCCGGCGCAGGCGGAACATGGCGTCCCACCCGCACATGGCGCAGGCGCAGTTCCCCAGGGGTCATCTTCAGGCGCTCTTTCGTTTCCGGATTTTCAACCCACACCATCTCCTCCGGCAGATATTGGTAGAATTCGCGATGCAGCCACAGGATGAAATCTGTCGACAGCACGCTGCCAGCTCCCTCGCCCCGGTCGATCCGCTCCTGAACCTTGATATGCGCTCTCGCCTCCAACTGAAGATTGCGCTTATCCGGCTCCTCAGAAAAGTCATTGTTCAAGGCGCGATCAATGTCGATCAGCGTTGTGTGGTGGTTCTCAATCAGATTCGAGTAATAGCAGTTCATTGAGCGGACAAGGTCACCGATTGACCGGCGCAGAGCCGGACTGAGCCGTGCCGCCAAACCACTGGCCTTCCCGATCAGGTCTGCAGCCAAATCGGCAAGCTCCCTGTTTTCCGACGGGCTCATTGGCTCCATTTGCAAGGTCGACATCTTTGCCACATCCTGTGCCGGCAATTTAATCTGTGATTGAAACGTATTAGCACCAGGACAGCAAGTGTTCTTTGCCGCTTTCTTTGCCGCTTTCTTTGCCGCTTTCCACCAAGAATTTTGTAATCCCGCCCCCCCGCATCAAGGATGCTTCCCCCTATGATCACGTCCGCCTCTTCACCGGCGATGGTCCCGAAGCGAAGAGCCGCACCCCGCGCCGGGGCCATGGGCTTTTCCTGCAAGACCGTCGACACCGGTCGACACCTCAGTCGCTCCGGCGGGGAAAAGGCCCAGCCTCTGCTCGGGCTCGCGACCTTCGCCGTCCCTGACATGATCGTCCTCGACGAGCCTACCAACCACCTCGATATCGACAGCCGCGCTGCGCTTGCCGAGGCCACCAATGATTTTCCCGGTGCCGTGATCATGGTCTCCCATGACCGCTACCTGATCGACGCCTGTGCCGAACGGCTCTGGCTGGTCGCCGATCAGAAGGTGGTGAATTTTGACTGCGACCTCGACGATTACCGCCGCATGGTGCTCTCAGCGCGTGGCCGCGACCCGGACACCCGCACCCCGGACAAACCCGCGCCGGCAAAACCGGCGCGCGACAAGACCGACAACCGCTCAGGTCTAAAAAAACGCATCGCCCAGTGGGATGCCGAAATCGCCCGCATCACCGACATCATCGCCAAGATCGACGCTGCCCTGGCGCTCCCCGACATCTTCACCCGCGATCCCAGAAAGGCCGCCCAGCTCGCAAAGGCCAGAGCCAACGCCACTGATGCGCTGGTTGAGGCCGAGGAGGAAGCCTGGCTTGAAGCCAGCGCCGAGTATGAAGCCGCCGGGTGACGTCCATCCTCTGTCACACTGGCGTGAGCCTGCCTCGAAGTCTTCCTCCGCTCCTCAATTCGGTGATAAACTGCAACCGCCGCCCCCAGCGGCGCCGAGCGCTGAACTCGTGGAGCACGACGATGGCAAGAATACCGAAAAAAGGCACGCGAAAGTCCGCCGCGCTGCGGAAGACTGCCGCGACAAAAGGAACCGCGAAGAAAGCCGCCCGCGGGACTGCGGCTGGAAAGCCCGGGACAAAACCGGCGAAGAAGGCACCAAAGAAAGCGGTCGGAAGACCCCCAAAAATGACTGTGACGAAGCCCGCTTCTCCGAAAAAGAGGACAGCCAGGAATCCGGCCCTGAATTTCGCCGAGTATATTCTGGAATTGCAGAAGATTTATGCCCGCTATGGCGTGTCGCTACGCCTCGCCGCCGGAAACGCCGAAAAGACCCTGATCAAGGCGGAGGCCAGGCTTGGCTTTGCCCTGGAGCCAGGCCTGCGTCAGGCATGGCGCATGGCAAACGGCAGTGAGCGCTGGGATTATGTCTTTGCCACAATTGAGCCCTTTGAATTCCTGTCATTGGACAAGGCGATCGAAGAACGCTCCAGCATGGAGCAGCTGGCCCCTCAATATCAGGGCTATGTTGAACCAAAACCGCGCGACAAGCGGATTCGTCCCGGCTGGTATCATGAAGGCTGGCTGCCGTTTGCCAGCTTTGAGCACTGCACCCTGTCTCTGATTCAGGACTACTCCCCCAGTGAAAAGGGAAATGCTGGACAGATCATCGCCTATATTCACGACGCCGACCGAATCGAGTACATCGCGCCAGATTTCCCGACATTCCTTGCGCTTTCGCTTAAATCCTTCACGAAGAAGGGTCCGGAATTATATGAATTGGGATGTTTCGACCAGGAATGAAGAAGACCCCGACATAGCGACCATGAAGCGAAGTACGAAATCCAGCTTCCCCGATCACTCCGACCGGCGAGGAGACGAGCCATTGAGCGCCTGGCGAAGGCGCCACACAGGCTTCCGACAGCGGAGCGGTGGCATCACAGCCAGGGAAAAAGGAGAAGGGAAAGGCCAAGACAAAGGCCAAAAGCGGCAGGCCCGCGCCAACGCGCCGCACCCTGGCGCAGGCTGAGGGGCTGAGGAAGCCTGGCTTGAAGCCAGCGCCCAACAGGAGGCGGCCGGAGAGAACGAGCCTTTTTCGCCTCACCTCCTGTTTTAGGTTCGCCCGTCCATCACCACCCGTGCTGAATCCCGCACTTCGCGCCGCTCATCAACCAATCCGCACCAGTGCCTCCCACGCACGCTCTCACGGTGAAACCGTTGGCGGCAAAAGCCGGAATCCATGTCGCAGATCCCAGGATACCGCCTCCTGACAGCCGCAAGACCATCGCCTGTTGCCAGGCGCATCGCCGCGCATCGGCACTTACGCCCTTGTCGATGGTCCCCGACAACGGCAAGATCGCGTGAGTGACCACGCCTCGCACCCAGGAACCCGTCTCCCCCGAAGATGATCCCCACCGCGGCCCGCAGCCTCTCCGGAGGGGAAAAGGCCCTGCCTCTGTTCGGGCTCGCGACCTTCGCCGCCCCGCGCACACCGCTGACACTCGAAACCTCGGAAGTCCACTGCTATGCAGCTTCGAACTCCTTTCCCGCGACACAGTCAGCGCTCCACCGATCTGAATGCCCCTCCGCGCCGGCCAGGACTGAAGGCCAGCGATCTTCTGGCCGCCAACAATCCAGATCCGTCGCCGCCACCAGAAGTTCCCGTATGATCGTAAGCTGCCCCCCCGGGTGTGTCGAAACCGCCATGTCGTTTCGCATCCATCAAAAGACTGAATAAGCGGAAGAAATTGAAAATTGACCCACGTCCTGGCTATGCCGACCAGGGCTTGTCGAATCCGTTTCGCCCCGATCGAACCGCGTGGTTTCGTCATTGCTGCCCGCCTGATCACCCCACCCGCCTTGGCCAAATCCCCTCTTTTTCTTCCGCCGTTCCCAGTGTATATTCCTCAAGAGAGTCAGTCGTTTAACCGGAGGTGAGCTTTGGCAACTTTACCCAATGACGAGGCATTGATTGCCAGGGCGGCCGCTGAAAGGCTTGCATCCGCTGTTCAATCCGGGTGTGACGTTCGAATTTGTCTTGCTGAAGACAGAGAGGACATTGTCCTGCCATTGAGCGCAGTGCGGATGTTTGTCGAAATCCTGCTTGTGACAGCGGAGCATGGTCCGATCTCGTTTGCTTCCTATCCGGTTGAACTCACAGCACAACAGGCAGCAGATTTACTGAATGTTTCGCGGTCATATTTTGACGAATTGCTCGACAAGGGAGAAATTGACTACCGAACGGTCGGATCACATCGGAAAGTGAGAGTGGCAGACCTTCTTGCCTATAAGGCAAAGTCAGACGCCGTCCGTCGCGATGCGATTGCGGCGATGGTGGCGGAAGCACAGGAACTCAACCTTCCATGATGGCCGAATTCACGGTCGTCCTTGACGCGAATGTGCTGTACGGCCAACGTATCCGGAGCCTTCTCATGGAATTGGCCGTGAGCGACATGTTTCGGCCTCGGTGGACGCAAGAAATTCATCGCGAATGGATGGTCGCTGTCAGCGAGAGAACAGGCATCAAGGTCGAACGCCTTGAACGAACAAGACGTGCAATGGACGCAGCAGCACCGGATGCCCTTGTGACGGGGTATGAACATTTCATCCCACTCCTCAGCCTTCCCGATCCGGACGATCGCCATGTTCTTGCGGCAGCGATTCGGGCTAAAGCGAGTGCCATCGTGACGTTCAACGTTCAACGGGAGGGATTTTCCTGCCGCCGAACTCCAGAAATTCGGGATTTCTATCCTCCACCCCGATGATTTCATTCTCTATCTTGATCAGAGATCGGCAGGGATCCTCATTGCAGCGGCCAAAGCCGATCGCGCACACTACCGGGCCCCCCCGCTTGATGTGAGCGATTATATTGATGGAATACGGAACGCTGGGCTTCCATTGGTTTCCGACTTTCTGTTTCGTGTCCGCGCACTCCTTGAATAGATCGGACATCCATCGTTTCGCGGACACCCCCGCAGCCAGATTTTCTACCGATCGCTGAATTATGAGCGTCATCGCGCGGTCTGGCCGAGGCAACGTGTCAGGAACATGGTTAACGGGCGCAGCATCGCAACTCCCGCTTCCGATTCAGATGAAACCCGGGTTTGGCAAGGTTACGAGCGCCGACAAAACTGTCGATCGCCCACACCGGATTGTCGGCGCCGATATCGTCCCGCCATCCGTGGCGCAAGCAGACTGGCTCGATCCCGAAGCCTGGATCCCCCGCTGGTCCTCAACGAGCGATCCCCCCACGAATCCTGCCACAAACCCCGGGAAAACCGGCTGCTCAGATGGAACGTGGACCACAAGTGGAGGCAGCGATACTCGAAGATTTAGGAATCAAACACTATATCAATGGTTTTATGAGGTTTTCAGCAGTACACCTCACTTCGTTTCCTCTCGCACGGATATCCGGCCTGTTCCACTCTCCGGAACAGACTTGGTCTGATCTCACCCGATCTCCCCACCAATCGGCTCTTGATTTAGGCTGCAATCCACCGTTTAAATCAAATACTCGGAGATTGG
>Ga0123357_10006314_pt1 | contig 14429 bp, 10 predicted proteins | sample TergutEmb28metaG_FD_89873 | JGI IMG/M metagenome (GOLD analysis project Ga0123357, IMG submission 89873) | Embiratermes neotenicus P4 segment gut microbial communities from Petit-Saut dam, French Guiana - Emb289 P4 | ecosystem: Host-associated > Arthropoda: Insects > Digestive system > Gut ...
CTCCTCATCTGCGGTTATCTGGCAAAACATCAGACACCCGTTGTGCCCCATCCACCCTATTCTCCTGACCTAGCCCCAGCAGACTTTTTCCTGTTTCCCAAGCTTAAAACCACTCTGAAAGGACATCGTTTCCAAACAATAGAGGAGATTCAGGAAAATGCGACAATTGAACTGCGTGCCATCTCATCAAATGCGTTCCAGGAGGCATTCAAAAAATGGAAGAAATGTTGGGAACGGTGTATTGCCAGTAGAGGGGACTACTTTGAGGGGGACAGTGCTTAAAATGTTGTAAAATGAGTAATAAAGTTTTTATAGCAAAAGTTCGGTCTTTTTTTGAACAAACCTCGTACTAGCACAAATCAAGCAGCAGCAGATACAGCATCAGTGATGACAGTGCATGAACTAGATCTGCCCTTTTTTACCACAACCTGCACAACATACACTGCAAATGGGAAACCAGGCTCTGACATCACTTGTAGAGGCCTTCCTTGTACCTGATAAGATCTGGTGCATGAACCACAGCATCCACTACAGCATCACGGATCATTGCTCTGTCTTGCTCGTGGATACTAAATGGCAAGGGCTGGCCCGATTCCACCTCTCGGTCTGCCCAGTGCTGCGTTACGAGATTCTTCAGATAGATGGCACCTGATATGAAGCACATTAGCAACACATTCAACTTACTCATAATTACAAACGTTTTCAAGATGGCCAAAGTACATGTAAGCTTTATTAAACACGCTCACAGCTATGTGCCAATACTGGTACTAATTCTGATGGAAACGGTCCGGCTGCCTGCTGTGAAACTCCAAATGCTGTACCAGTCAGTTACAATGTTATACACATTGCTCTGTACCAGAGGCCATACTGGTACAGCATTACAATTTCACATTTTGCATTTATATTGTTTTTAAATTACATACATATTTAAAAAACAATATAAATGTAAAACACACAATTTTTTATGTATGTCCTCAAGCACACAACCAATACTTCCTGACCATGCCCAACAACACTCCTGTGCTCGTCTTCAGTAAGCTAATAAGCACAATGACAATCAAAGATGTAGTGAAACCAGAGACAGATGATATCTCCTGGGTAGTCACAGTATTTTGCAAGTGCTGAACATTGCCACAATCTCAAAACTCCATGGACCAGTCCTTCTTGAGAAGCTAATTGTTAATCAGCTGTCCAAGAAATTCCCCAGTTATCACAGAACCTAGGGGTTCATTACTGTGAAATTTATACAGTAGTCCCTTGGCAATCCAGATCCCCGGGTAATCTGGACAAGTTTGGGCCAATTGTAGCCCTCTCCTTCACCCCAGTGATCCGGTCATTGTCCAAATCACTCAGGAAAAATCTGTACTCTGAGACTGGAGGCATGAGTGAACCATGATGAGCTAGCTGATCTTTAAATCCTCAGCAGTAAGAATGGGAACTCACAAGTGTCATAGCTGCCTCTCCTATTTCGCTATTAAAGTGAAATGATAGTGACAAAAGTCCTATTATTATTATTATTATGTACCATTATGTGCAGTATTTAGACTTCAAGGAGATATACTCCAATTGTGATTGATTATTTTTATATGTTACCTATACCACACATTTTCCTGCTGCTCATATGGATTCCTGGGTAATCCAGACCCCCCCCCCTCCCCCCATACAGTCTGCACTGCCAAGTGACTACTGTACTCTACCATGCACAAGCGTTCAATAATAAGTGATAAAACACCATCTCAGTACACCAGCATGCTGCATTACCTTTCCCTCTCAGTTTTAAGTATTTTTCCAAACACCATGTTCATGAACACCTTTCATCTCTGTTCTTCTCTCAATACGAGGGACCAACTTTCACACCCATACATAGCAACAGGTCTAATTATGTTAAGTTTTGATGTTTTCACAGCATGTGTTACTCAAGGGATGGTCTTCTGAGTTCTACCACTGTGCAGTGTTAAGATGTTTGTTCTGACAATATAAGGCATATGCTGCCTCCATCTTCTGGGCGACTGATTTGGTTAAAATTGATGAAGTTATGGTGGGAGGAAGCATGTCACATACCTACATACACAGGCGGCCCTCTGGCCAAACACCTTTAAACTGCCCTGCATAACGGACACACTTACTGCTGCACATCACTTCCGCATCCATTTGAACCAAATTAAGCCAACCTGAAGAAGGAGACAGGACATTTCCATGGAATGTCGTGTGCAAATAGATGAAAACTTCTGTTCCTATCTATATCTAGTACATGATTAACTCATTGGTTTAGTTAATAGAAACATGAATTAAACTTTATTATTCATATTACTGCACTTTGATGTGTGTGCATGTGTACGTGCGCCCATGTCCCACACACACACACACACACTCTCTCTCTCTCTCTCTTAAAACTACACCAGAAGCAGCAACCATGCTCACAAAAATGTATTAGCATAAAAAACTACAAGTTCATAACCCTGCCATCTTTTAACTTGAAGTCTATGTAAACGTATACATTACCTTCATAGTCATATATGTAAACCTTTGATATGTGAATTTGTATTATACTGAACTCCTTGATGCTGGCCTGCGTGGAATGCAACATGCTTCAGTAGTATTAACGAGAAGTGGCTAGTCAAGCACCTCTGTACATAGTTGGAATTGTCTGACTGATTATGTACATGGCAGAAAAGCAACCCTAATATACAATACACAGTCAACCCCGTGCAACATATCAAAATCACACGTTATGAAGCATTATTTTTGACTGCTTGAAGTAGGGGGGGAAAAAAATTATGCCAATGATGGAAAAAAATTCAGGACAAATAAAAAAGAAGATACCAGGTTCACATGTTTATAATGAACTAACCACTAACCTTTGTAAGCGAGAGAATCTTTGCACAGGATTGACTCACAACTCCTCCGTCAGTTGTCAGCATGTATTTACTACCCCTGTGCATTTTGACTAATGTAACATCCACACCCAACCTTCTACACCCTTGGATGACAAATCAGTTTTGTCATAATGAGACAGCCCCTCTGATAAAAGGACAGGCATGTTATTTGTCAACTTTTGAGACTACAAATCATCTAAATTATACTTGAAAATTGAGTTCCTACCACAGAGAAAGCAGTCTTTTTTTTCCACTATATAGCCCAATCACTTAAAAGAGCTGTGCAAGGAAATAATCTGTTTATTTCCAGAATTACAGAGAACGCATAAATACACTCTGCACACAAAATACACTTCGGTGGCAAATGTATAACTCTCTGAACTTTCAAACACTTAACTTACCGGCCTGTCTAACGGGCATATCAACATCAGACAGCATTACAACTTGCAACAGGGAAGGTGCAAAACCAATAATTTTGTGAATCTGAAAAAGAACACATTAACATATGTTAAAACACACAACAAACACCTGCTTATTGCACAGAAAATGGTATAGGATAAACCAATGAATGTTCCTTTGGAGATCAACAAGCTGCGCCACCAAGTTCAGGCAGAAAAACACCAACAAGAAGGAAAACATTACTGTCCAGAAACCAGGAAACTTGTCATGTTTAAATTTATTGGGAAGACTCATCTGCAGCCTTAAACACTACTGTTAGTACATCCAATTTGGCTCTCTCTTCTTTACTATTTCTGCATTCTATCCTTTCTTCAGAAGGTTTGTGTCCTTCATGGCCATTATTATATAAATATTTATGGTTTCAAAAATCTCCTGAAATGCCTAGGAAACAGGACTGTAGGTGGTGTGCTCTGTGCACAGTACACAGGCTTTACCAAAATGGTCTTGATTTTCAAGGTAATACTGTACCATGCACATGTTCGTCCATGCCTGTGCATTAAAAATATGACCTTCCTTACAACAATTTTCATGGATCTCATAAATGGTCTAAAGGAGAAAAAGTGGATAATGTGCAAAATAGGGCCTCTCACATCCAACGGTCGGTCAGTCAGTCAGTCACGCTCCCCATTATTAAAAACATGGCAATGGCCACCAAGTGACAGCAGTACAACTGTGGCAAAAAACTGCACATTCTTCCAACAACACAAATGTGTGTCAGAGGCCAGTGCCTAGGTCTCCAGTGGGCAAACCAATCATGGCACTTGGCATCTCACTGCTTTAAATCTGTATTATAACAAAAACCACACGAAGACATGGCCAGACTGAAGAACTGTGGCTAAATTATGGTTCAGAAGGAATATACTAACTGGATTTCAGAATATGTGAAAGTTGTTCAAAATGCAGAAATTAACACCAAGAAGGAGCTAGAGGTGAACAATCAGAGGATGTAGTTCAAATGGTGGGAAAGATATGGAGGTGAAAGGTGATAGCTGGAAACAAAACTCTGCTGCAGAAGGTCCTGTGCTCTTAGTGGAGTAACAGTAGCTGACCTGACTTGGCAAATGCACTAAAGCATCATGTGCAAACTTCCTATACCAAATTTCACCCAAATCAATGAGTGTGGAAAGCACTAAGACAGTCATTTATGCCCCAAAGTAAAATGTACAGCTCTCACTGCGCCAATCTTCGTGAAACTCAATGAATCAATGGCACGACACAATCACACTCTCAAGTAAAGTGTGACTGCCACTTCACTGGATTTCATGACACTCAAGCCTGCTCAAGAACTTGTTGTAAACAACACTTACACCAAATTTCACAAAAACTCAACAAGCTTTTTAGTCACTGCTACTACATCAGACATGGATGAAAGATGGATGTGTTCTCTATGGATGGCATGTACTGTTTACTTTATACAGACAGCTGAAAAGCAAAAAATGGTATTTTGTAACAACTTAATAAGTTTTATGTAATCGCCCTTAGTTTGTAATAGATATACAAAATCAAAATGACATTCTAGATCAAAAGTGGCCAATCAGTTTTACTCAGCAGCCACTGTAAGGTGACCATGGGACACACATAGAATTCAGCACTTCAGAAATTTTCAGATATTCACCAATTATTCTTATTCATTCTGCAACATTTGCTGATAAATTCAAAGACACAAAAATAAACATTATTATGTATCAGTTGGTACACAGTATCTTAAACTCTGATTGACGATGCCATCACCTGAGCCTAATGCAGACTAAGCCCCACTTATCTTCATCATACTCAGCTATGGATATGGTTAATCTCCAAATACATAGCAGACACAGTCCTCCACTGCCATAATGCTTCTGTGACAAGTGCCATGTTCAGCATGGTGGATTATCACCATTTTTCTTCTTTACTGTGTACAACTCAAACATGAATTTTGTAATGGACACTATTTTAAACTTCTCTGACATTTCAGAAATGTCCTGGAATTCCCAACCTCTGCTAACCTGAAATGTCACTGTCACTGTCCAAAATTGCACTGTCACTATTATCAGACGACATCAGAACATGTAACCGCATATAACTCACAAAAAATATTGTCCTCTTTCAGAGCACTCCTGTGCAAGGCCATGATTGCAACTGAAGGAAGTTAGAGAAGAAAACAGCAAGGGCATCTGAATCAGTGGTCTCTTTGTTGGAGTATTATGGTTCTAAAAATAGGGGGTTAGGATTGGTCTGTTTATTTGTAACTTGAGACCCAAACATCCTGCATCAAGCTGTCAATAACCTTGAAGCGATAATTGAGCCTGACCAGCTGACAAATGCATGTGCAGGACATCACGGAAGAAAACGTCGAAAGATGTGACCCGTCAACAGTGCATGGGATAGCAATCACGTCTTTATACGTGGCCTGACGGCAAAGTGTCTAGGACAACACTAAACACATCAGAACTCCTCTTCAGTATAGTTACAGCGAATTGTTCACCAACAATCGCCATACAGCATGCTTCTGTCACATGACAGCTGTTTTCAAATCTATGTCAATACACTGATATGTCAAAATGCTCCATGAGAAACACTGGTGCAAGTGTTCATGTAAGACACCTGTGACTACGGTGGCTGTATAAGAAAAGTACAAGCTTCCAGGCTTAACTTCAGATGTTACAGTTCCAAACTGGAAACTAATAAACACTAAATAAATTCAGTGTAGAAGAGCCATTACAGGACAACAAAGAACAGAACTGTGGAAATACCAGGTGGAATCAGCGGAAGGGTTTAACATTTTGTCCGAGAACTCAGACACCCTGCAGAGGAGAACAGTGTTTCCAAATTGCCACAAAACTAAAAAAACTTTAAGCATGTACAGCAACAGTAGCTGGTCAGCAACAGCTCAAAAATCACTAACACTTAACCCTGCCAACAAAACTCCAACTATTATCCCTTGTTTAATGCACAACCAAAGATTCTACAAAATGCTGCAAATTACGTTTACTCCACTCATTACACAAAAGGCCAGTTTCAGCTACATCTAATGGAATTCAACATTGATTCATACAGCCTTCCCATATGCCAAAATTACTGACAATTCTGTTTAGTAGCTACATATCTGGAGACCTGACAACAGAACCCACAACAATTAATGCAAATGAGATTCAGTCCTAGTTTTACATCGTAGTTGCATTCCTGAAAAAGCAGGCAAAAATAAAAATGATATTCGCATCATAAAAACAGGGTGGCATAATGAAACGCAGGCAACCAAACAACATTAAACTGAAAATGACAATACGCAAATTAAGAGGTGGTGTAAAAGGGGTTTTATAACAAAAATGCATAAAACAAGTGCTGAATGTATTTCTACAGTGAAACATAAGGTAAACAGATCTGGCTTGTAACCAACACAAACAAATCTCACTCAGTGGGGCATTACCGGATAAAATCCCATTCTGGAATAAGGAAGTGACAAACTCCGTATGTATCTTGTATTTCAAGCAAGTATTGCTGATCCCACTACAACACATTATTGTCTTGACATGTTTCTTATGCAACCGTCATTGGACGCAGCATGGATCTTTGAAATGGATATGAAGTGTAAATGTAAACTTATTATATGACCATTTCATTCATCTATAACTATACACACATTTGAATTACTTCCAATGCACCTGGAACAATTATCACAACGTGCTTCAAACTTGTACCTTCCCCATCATACTATCAGTGTCACTGAACACACAACTGCGACGAAAAATGCGAATCCTCACAAAATACACCTTATAACCACCGCACATTGCACAGCAGTATATAATCTAACATTCACGAAGAAATCAACTTTACTGTGACTATTTAAAAAAATTAATATGCACAAGGAAATCCCTAACTTTTCTAACGATTGCACAAACGAGTCATATCGTTAGTAGTCATTTTTATACGCTGTAATTCACCGGCAATATACACCATCTGTGTCTGACCTAAAGCAACACAGCAAATATTCAGCTAGGAATACTTTGTGCACCTAGGAATTTTCCTGGGTGTCATCTCAATGCTGTTTCATGGCGAAGGTCATTACAGCCACATGTCCAGCACGTACCTGACTTAGTTGTTCTTCAGCTTGCTGCCTTTGAGCCGGATCAATTGTGGCCCGTAAAACATCTGTCAATTTCCGAGTATCCATTGTCTAGATATTTATGGTTTACACATTAAACGTTAACTAAAATTTGAGAAAAATCCTTGTTAATTTAACCCGGCACATTCACCTCGCTGCTCTAAAGTCACGTGACTCATCCGTATAACATGGCGGGCTTTACAATGTGGCAACATTCTACGTAACTAATCGATCAACATAATTTTTCTTAACGAAACATAGCGCATTCTTATATGGAAATATGCGATTTGTCTGTATAATTATGTTCTACTCATGACTGGATAAAAACTAAACTAATGAATAATGTTATTTGAACAACAGTTCGTAACTGCATCGACTACGTAAGCCAAGAAGCGGAGCCTTATAAATGGTTGTAAAGGTTGTGCAACATAGTCAGCCATTTTTAAAGATCTTTGGACCGTCAGTAACAGGAATTGTAATTCCAAGAAGCACAGGAATTATGTTGTTTACGTTTTGTTTTGAAATGTGAATCTTCGTTCGTCTTCGGTTATTATTATTATGATCTCACTTTATATTGAAAGGAAATTTGTATCTGCAATTGCTTTATCAGCTAAATCTACGCGTTTCAGGACGTGTAATGAATCGAGAAACTTTCTTTCACGCAGAGATAAGTCTGTTGTCTGTCAAACGTCTGCATTCGCATCGGAAACAGCATGTAAGAATAAAGGGCGGTAAGTGTGTGGATTCGTCTGAAGGTTCCCTGGTTGTAATAGCAAGTTTTACTGTAACAGTTATGTGCTTTGTGCTGCGTGGTGAGTGGTACCTATAATTATCGTCGGTGAAGAAACCATGAGAAGACGAAAATTTCATTCATTTGTCAGTATTTAGCAGAGCGTATAATGGAGCATATAAATGAAGGCATGGCATTCGTTTCCAGCTTTCTGCGTCTGATGATTGGAAATCTCACGCTAAACTTTTTTTTTATGAGGAATGTTTCTATCAGGTACTCTGGCCTCAGTATTTTTTAGTGACACGACTGTGAACTTATTTTGCTTATATGCAACGTAATGTACTGTACAATATAACTGGTGGCTAGGTGTTGCAAGTGTTTCCTCTGTCGTGAATCTCTTCCGAAAGTAAAACTAAGGAAGAGATTGAAGACTCTATAGATGTATCAGAGTCGTCAAAATGTGTTTGATTGAAGAGAAGGGAGCTGACATCACTGTTGATGCGCAATACTGAAATACAAAAGAGTGTTACTTTCAGGAAATAGCCATATCAGGTGATTTGAGTCATAGCCTAGTCAAACCCAATCCTTTCCTTGATCATACTGTGGAGTTCGCCGACATTTTTTTTCTCTGGTGTGTTTATGTCTGAGCTGTGCTGGACAGTTAGGCTAAGTAGTAGTCCTGGCCGGGTAGCAAAAAACAAAAGAAACTTGCCATGTTTGGTAGTTGAGGAAGATAGCTCTGCAAGTGAGAAGGTTATGTAGCCATAGCTTTGTTTCTGTTTTGGGAAAGGTGAGGATTGCATTGGTTAGCCACCAGCGATTTGTGATGAGTCTGATGAGGTGAGCATCATAAGTCATGATCCTATAAGGACATGTTATCAACCATATGTTCAGAATCATGCAGAGAAGACTTTGAGGCCAGATGGAAGTGTGTGCATTGTGATGTCTGGGATTCTTGGTTCATTGTCTGAAAGAATGTGCCACAGTGTTAATGTCCACTGCATTTTTGATGGAGGTAAATCAAGTGTGTTTAGAACCTGAAGATTGAAGTTTGCTGAGTACCACACCGAACAGTTTGAAGGATTCCCTCTGGATGGTTGAATCCCCTGATGATGGGGCAAGAACGGCTACATGCCTGCAGTAGGTAATCAGAAGGCATTTGATACTTGCAGTCCATCACAGCCATGCTGCATTACTCAACAATACTCATTAATGTCAGTTCTTTCTCTTAAGTCCTGAAATAATGTGTAGTAGTATACCATCTTAAAGTATGGAACTTCATTTATGGTAACATTTTTGTAGATCATAGAACATGAAGACCATGGAAAATTTCCTTGCCTTTTTGTTGTATGGTAAGAAATAATGACCTAATGGTGCTAGGTATGTGAACTTTCATATGAAAATAAAATATGAACACTTCTATGCATTGTATATGGAAGACAATAATTACAGAATTGGAGATAATAACAATAATAACAAGCATTGATGTTGTACTCGAAAATATTTAATATATACAGAATGTGTACTTAAGGAATAAGATCTTCCAACACCACTACCACCACCACCACACGTGAAATGATAAATTTATGCACTGGGGAAGTAAACTTTGAGTTATGGTTGGCAACCATTTGTTTTTGCATGTCATTGTGAGACAGTACATGATTGTACTTACTGCAGTTACATTGGGAGCTGAATTTTATTACTTGCCAATGTTATTCTGTTCTCAGGTCATGCTGGAAAAGTGTTGTTGGACTAGAAATTCATGCTCAGATTACATCTGCATCCAAACTATTTTCTGGGGCTGGGACAGAGTTTGGAGCACCTGTGAATACAAATGTATCATTATTTGATGCAGCCATCCCAGGCACTCTTCCTGTAAGAATATTTTATTTTCACATTGATACATTTCTTGTGTCTTTTATGTTGTGCTTATTTACAAGAAGAGCTGTACAATCAACTGTTCCAATTGTGCAGTGAGTTACTTTTGAAAAATCTCCTTAAAAATTTTTTCTTAAAGATCACCTACATTTTGAATCTTTCCACTCATGTGTTTCCCAAGATACACTTCAGAATATAAAATTTTCAGCATAATACATTTCATATTCAAGGATTGAAACAAATTTTCTACTACCTGAGGCACTTGGTTTATTACAGCATTAATTTATATTTATCTTTTGGTTGTTACACGTTAAGTAGTATGTGAATCACTGTAGGTTTCATGTCTTTCAATTTGTGTTCCCTTATTTAAGTGGTTGAACTACATTTTGCAGGTACTGAACCGAAGGTGTGTTGAGGCTGGAGTGCTGACAGCTTTAGCACTCTCGTGCACAGTGAATCCTGTCTCTCTGTTTGATAGAAAACATTATTTCTACTCCGATCTACCTGTAAGTAAATCATATAATAATAAAACTATTCTTTTCATATGTAGAGGTAAATCATCTTGCATTTAATGATGTGGAACATCATTAACAAATCAGAATTGTATGAATGAAGAATTAAAAACAGATTAAACTTGGGAATGTCTACTGCCATTCCATCCAGAATCTTTTGTCTTCCCATTTTCTGTTGAATAATATAAAGGTTAAAATATACGTACATGTAATTTTGCCTGTTAAAAGGGAAGAAGCAACAGGAGACTGGAGAAAGTTGCGTTATGATGAGCCTCATGTTGTGTACTCATTAAGTGTTGTGCAGGTGATCAAATCCAAGAGATGGAAGTCACTGCATCCCAGACATGACTGGTTATGGTACTGTGGCCACGAGTTTATGGACCACACTCCCTACAGTCACAATGTTGTGCCCAGAGACTCCCATTTTTTGGGTCCCTTAAGATGCATCTGGCTGGCATGTGATTTGCAGCAGATGCCAATGTGAAGCATAGAATAAGGCCCCTGTATTTATCAGGCAATAGGCAGTAGTGCAACTTATATGGCTGCTGTGCTGGTGGTGTTACTGATATGAAATTAAAAACTGCAAAGGTAGGACTCTGACAGTTTCCTCAAAATTGGATAGTTTGTATAGAAATTACTCAGATGATGCGTGCGTGTGTGCATGTATGTGCACACACACGCACAGTACCATAAACCTACCTTATGTTGTGAAGTAGATAACAAAAGATTCATAGAGAGGAAAATACATGAAAAAAGTGTAGTGAAATGAAAGCCAATTCAGTATCAATATTTGCCTGGAGGTGAGATGTCAATTCTTGCATTATTTTTACAGAACATGTTTTTTTGTAGGCTGGTTATCAAATCACACAGCACAGAGCTCCACTAGCACAAGGAGGCATATTAGAGTATCCTGTGTTTACACCAGATGCACATCATAAAATTTACAGCAAGAAATCTTGTATTAAGCAACTCCAGTTGGAACAGGACAGCGGCAAGTCACTTCATGATGAAGTGGCTTGTAGGTAAGTGAACATGTTGGCCGTATAAAGTGATTAAACGCAGTGAATTCCTGGTGGACGAGCTGTTTGGTATAGGAGATGTTGGGCACCAGATTGTTATGTATTGCCTGTAGCAGAGCTACTTTTGATGTCCATCAAAGTACACACTTATGTTATTTAAAAATGTGTTGTACATACTGCTACATTTTTTTATTTGTGTCTACCATATTCATTCTCAGGTAAAGCGGAGTAAGAATGGTACTCACTGGGGCCCAAAGACAAGGCTGATCTTCATCAGTGGATCTGTGCCTACTGCTTGCAATATCCATGCCTACTGCTGACAATAAGCCCCCAAACCTGGTATGCTTCTTACTTCAACTTTACCTGAGGAAGAAGACAGACACTCTTAGAATGTTGTTCAGTAAGTTCTCATTTAATATTGCAGTTACGTACCTGAAAACTGCGCCGGGTGGTGACACAAAATAGAATGGGGCTTTTTTTCTCATGAGAATTAGTATAAGAATGACTGCTAAAGATTCTGCTTGCTGCCAGTGAAAACAAAATCAATGTGCACCAGGGCAATGTTCATCACATCACTAAAATGTCATGATAACAGTGAACCAACTTTGTGTGGGGGCAGTGCGAAACAAGGATTGTTTGTGTCTTAATGAGACAAAGGATATAGTGCAACTGGAATGCAACAACAGTAACGGTAGCACTAAGGACAGCTGTTAGTACACAATGATACAACTTGAGCTCTCTTAAACAGGAGTTTGGTTGACTTGAGTCGTGCAGGAGTACCTCTTATGGAGCTGGTATTTGAGCCTGATCTTGAGACTGGAGAAGAGGCAGCAGCATTGGTTAAAGAGCTAATGCTTATTCTGCAACGTTTGGGTACCTGCTCATGTAAAATGGAAGGTAAACAGGTGGCACTGATGTGCATAAGACTTAGATGTCAGATATAGACAGTCACAGGACAAACAGTATTCTGTCTAACGACACGGAATAGAGTCCTTCTTGAGAAGCTTGTAGGTTCTCAGCTAGTCAAGAAAACTGACAAATAGGGTTGTGGGCCAACTCTTACAACCCACTTCTTGTTGACATGCTTAACTTAGTAAGTCCAGACACCCAGTGTACATTCCAGTGCATGTTAGTTTATGTATGTGTAAGGAAAATATTGCCACGTTAATAAATGACAAGACTAAGTGCCATTTGTTCCACACTGTTATTTTCATGGTACAGACCACCAATATCTCAGTTCTGTATTTCCCATACACACAGCCATATATGACCTGACAGTATGCTGTCTGCAGTTTGTTCCAAGACTGCCTTATATTCACACATTAAGCAACTCCCAATACCAATCTTTTAAAGCTGTTAACACTGTCCTATAGGGTCATTTTATCTGATCACTATCATTTTGTCACTTCCTACTGCTCTTCCAATGCACATGGGCAGTCACTGAGTCAGCTATGGTTAGTAAGCAAGACTGCTAGAAGTGATAAATGGTATTGGTCAGGTACAATAATGTCCCTGTGCAACAGCAAGTAAATGTGAGCATTTCCTTGTAGAGGGAGCTTTAAGAGTTGATGCCAATGTGTCGGTTCATCGTGAAGGAGAACCATTGGGTGTACGGAGTGAGGTGAAGAACATTGGCAGTGTACGAGCAGTAGCACATGCAGTCGAGTATGAAATTGACCGCCAGGTTGAGATACTTCAAGCAGGAGGGATCGTTGTTAATGAAACTCGTGCATGGGATGCTGACAGTAGGCAGACTGTTCCGATGCGAGACAAGGAAGAGAAACAGGTAACAGCTATAGGTGTATGACCTAATGACCCCGAAGAACTGTAATTGCTCTTTGTACCTGTGATTGTATTTAAGATGTGTGATATACATGAAATATGGGATGTGGTACATCCAATAGGACAGAAAGAACTGCATAGCTTCAAGAATTTGGTAGTGGAATATAATATGAAAATGTACACACAAAGGGAGCTCACATTGCTTAAGCTGTGAGACTTAAATGCATCTGGCTAATCATATCGACTATAATTATTGAGAAGCTGATAGTTCCTTAACTTGTCCAGAAAATTTCTGCATTTTATGGAACCCATATTTTCATTGTGGACAGGTAGCTTAGTCGGTATAGCAACTGACTATAGGCTGGACGGTCCAGGATAGAATCCCGGTGGGGACGAGATTTTCCACCATTCCAGACTGGCCCTGGAACCCACCCAGCCTCCTGTACAATGGGTACCGGGTCTTTCCCGGGGGTAAAGTGTGGCTGGGGCATGCTGCTGACCACTCACCCCCTTCTAGTGCCGTGGTCATGGAAGAGTAGAGCTATACCTTTCCCCACCCTCTGGGCCACACCAGGCCTGTATTGGGAACACTTTATCTTTTCAAATTTTCATTGCTCTGCTCACACAAACCTCTCACTTTTCCCTATCGTGTGGCACATTAATCCAGACCATAGCTTTCTGCCCAATATAAGACAATTGTAGACCATTTTAATGTTTTTCCCCATCCACAACTAGGTCTTCCAAGTGGTCTCTTTCGCTCAGACTTTCCTACACAAAAACTGTATGCATTTCTCTTCTCCTTCATAAGTGCAATATGCCCTTCCCTTCTCATCCTCTTTGATTTAATTGCCTGAATAATATTTTGTGACATGCAGAAGTCACAAAGCTCCCCATTATGCTACTTTGTCCATTCTTGTGTTGCACGGCAACATCCACACTGCACACACAACCTACGCAGCGGCTCTCAAGACCACCACCCATCCAAAAACTCGGTGCAGAAAACCATATGCTGCAACTCAACATCCAATGCCCCTGATGATGGGCGTATGCACCCGAAACATGTCGAGCTAAGAGCCGTACGGCACCATCCGC
>Ga0123357_10006315_pt1 | contig 14429 bp, 6 predicted proteins | sample TergutEmb28metaG_FD_89873 | JGI IMG/M metagenome (GOLD analysis project Ga0123357, IMG submission 89873) | Embiratermes neotenicus P4 segment gut microbial communities from Petit-Saut dam, French Guiana - Emb289 P4 | ecosystem: Host-associated > Arthropoda: Insects > Digestive system > Gut ...
ATTTTAAGTTCATGGTTCCGTGCATCGTAATTCAATGTGAATAAAATTCCAACCAGATGCAACAGTATGCAGATATTTATTTACTGCAAAGCTACTCTATGTGTTTCGGGTGTCACAGCACCCATCATCAGGAGTACTAAAAACTGTAACCACAGCCTCCGGTACAGGTCATAATACTGGTACCACTACTTCCCTCCAATGTGGCCTGATCGGGACTGGTTTGTATGAGTCCACAGGACTCGCACAAACCAGTATGACCTGTACTGGAGGCTACAGTTACAGTTTTTAGTACTCCTGATGATGGGTGCTGTGACACCCGAAACATGTAGAGTAGCTTTGCAGTAAATAAATATCTGCATACTGTTGCACCTGTTGGATTTTTATTCACATTGATATGTGTCAGTCTTCTTAATTCTACTTTGTTGTAAAGTAGGTTGACTTGGATAAAAGTGATGTTTTCCTTACAGGAAACTGTCCATGTTCAAAGTCTTGACCACCCAGCTGTCCTACCCTTCCTTATTAGCTTAACTGCAGACATGATTTCTGTGGTCTGAGAAGTGGTGGAGGTAGGTTTTTATAATTAAGCCAGATGGGAAGGTAGTGTCTTGAAAAAGACCACAGCTAATTCCTATCCCATGCATCATTCATAATCATCCTATTATTCAGTGTTTATTTTTAGAACCACACAGGGAAGTTTGGTCAATTGCACATTGCATAATTGCTGCTTGAAGTGTAACACATCCCAAACTACTTATTTGATAAGTACCACTGTGTCCTGGAGTGTGACACACAATAGGTACCAACATTTTGGAGCAACCTTTCACCTCCATTTTCAGAGTAGTAGAGTAAGTCACATACGAAAATTGTGCAAAGTTTAGAGAATTGGAGGACATGGACAAGGGACATGAGCAAGCCAGCAGGGAATAGTGGTCCTGAAAGAAGCTGTTCCATTACTGGGAAAGCCTATCTGTTACATCCCAGAAGGCAAATAACCTGTACTGTCACCACCACGAGAATCTAAAATCTTCATGTTCAATGTTGTGTGTTCTGAAAATTGTATTATATATCATATACATATCTGTTAGTTATTGAAGCTGCATAAAGCTCATCGTACCTTGAAACGGGTGCACAAAAAATCTAGGAGCCACTTAAAAATTCAAGTACCAGAAGAGAGACTTGAACCAAGTTCTTTACTAAGAATCTACAAATGTTAGGTGCCATGGTACAAAATTTAGTGTCCATGGTGACCTGGTATCCAGGATTTGTGTACCCCACCTTATACCTTACAATAGACCAGTCACCTGATGAAGCTTAACCTTTTGGCGCCGGAGTTATTTTTTTAATTTTAGCACACCCTGCATATAAAATGTGAATAATACAGGAACCAAATACATTACATTTATGAAACAAATTGCATTTTGAAGAGGAAAAAACGGAGAGTATATACCATGTTTAAATTATTCAGTACCTATATTTGTTGAATAAATATATATAATGAAACATTTAGAGGTTAGCGGTGCGGTACGACCACTATAGTCGTCGTTAGGCGTCAAAGGGTTAATGACACCAAAGCAGTGTACACTGAAGTGAGTAAGAGAAAATGTAGTTTATTGCTTGTGTCTGTTGCAGCGAAGGGTAAAGCAGTGGATGCTTCTCAGGAGTTCTTTGCATTAGGAATTTGTAACATTTTGGGCTCATTTGTGCGTTCTTTTCCGACTGCTGGATCATTTTCTCGGACAGCTGTTAACAGCGCATCAGGTGTCAAAACTCCTCTTGGTGGTCTGCTGACTGGTAAGCAACTAGAGTGAATAGCTTTCCTTGCATCTTGATAGTAACTGACTGAAGTGAAAAAAATTAAGAAACCCCTTTTCTGAATAAAGTGTTATGAAAAGAAAATCCTTGCAAAATTAAATATTGTAGCTGAAGTCTCAGCAAATTACTTCATACATTCAGTAGATGTCTTTTTGTGTAAATGGCTCACTAATTTTCCACAGAGTTCTGTTATAAGAAGCCTGATATTGGAGTGGCATCCAGTGGCATGATCTCCATACCAAAACTGTGGAAATCAATTCATTGATTCAGATGTTGGAGCACAGACACTGAGAATGTAGTCTCACAAACCTACTCTCTTTTTCTTATAAAATAAAGTAAATTAAAAATGTGACTTGAAACAGTGGCCTTTGTAGGTGATATCCTGGTTCGTGGATCAGAAATGGTAAGTGCTAGAATTAAAATGGATTATATATATCAAGTCACTGAATGTCATGGTTAAATGGACAGCACTCTTGCTTCATATTTGGAAGGTCACTTGTTCAGATCTCTGTTTGGAGACTAACTGTCCTAAGTGATGTTCTATTTTCCTCATTCCCTGCTATGGTCTGGTTGGCCTGGGGCTTGAATTGCTGTAAGGGTAAGAGATTTTGTGTTCTCCAAAACATCCAGACCAGCTCTGGAGCCCACCCAGACTCCTGCTCAGTAAGTAGCATGGTGCTTTCCAGTGGCTGGGCCATGCAGTTAACTGTTCTCCTCCATCTAGTGCCAAGGTTAAGAATTACTGGAGCTATACCTCTTCTCCCCTCTGTATGCCTTCATGGTGTGCACAGGGAAAATTTTTCTTTTCCTTAACCTCAAAGCATATGCCAGGACAGTGCCTCGCATTAGGCCATACCAGCTTCCTTCTGCATCCTTTCGAATTCATTATTCAGAACTTATCCTAACATCTGATGCTGTATAGTCTGCACTACTGGCAGCATTATTAAATCAACCATACATGAAAACAAGTGAAATTTTGGCAGAATTGTAGTCCAACTGTGCATGGCTGTTTCAGGTGCCATGGTGTTGATGGCGCTGGGTTTCCTTATCCCTACCTTTGCATACATTCCAAAGGCAGCTCTTGCAGGTGTCATCATTTGTGCTGTTATCTTCATGGTGGAGTACGAAATGGTCCCATTACTTTGGCGGACAAAGAGTATGTGTTAGCATGATAAGCAATATAAATGGCCCTGAGCTAGATAAAATTGAATTACTTTAATAGATAATGTTTAAAATTACATTAAATGTTGTATACGTACCATTAGTTCTGAATTTTTGAACATAATCCTGAAATACAAATCAAATTTTAGTAAGAATTCTGCTCACAGATTTTACTATCAGGGATTCTTGATTATTACTTTGTCTTACATATAACTTCTTGTGAAAAGAAGATCTGTACAAGACATCAGTTCTTGTGGGGCTGTTTTTTAAATCTTTCTATATTTTTTATGTATTTTTTTCTTCCCTCTTCCCCACATTCTTCATTTATTTGACAGTGCTGTATCAGTTGTATCAGCTAACATGTTCATTAGATTGAATATTTTGGCATAGATTGACCAGTCACATGTTGCCTAACCCTTTGAAATTCTTAAGTTCTGTTCAGTTTTTCCAAAGTCTCAGACATATCGTTTTTCACTCGTGTCAGTTTAGTACAGTGAAAGAGCTACTCCTGCCATCTTGGATCATTCACAGCAATGTAAGTGAATGGCACAACTGCAGAATATATGTTATATGAAATGGAGACATAGAAGGCCACTCGTACAATATGCTGGAATGCTGTGCGAGGGAAAATCTCAGGAACAGATTATTTCATACATGGCATTGACAGCAGTTAACTTTTGTGTGGCATAAATCTGGTTCTTTGGATTGTATAATTTCTTATTCTTTAGAAAACATTTATCATAATGAAGTTTCATATTTATGACTTAAGTAAGGAAGAAGAATATTTGAGTATTCTGAATTTAAAATGCACCATAGGATGTAGAACATTCAGTGGAAGGAACCTACCCAAGGATCCACATTTATACACACCATATGGTCTGGCATAGAAAAGTGTGTGTGTGTTTTTTTGTGTTTGTGTGTATGGGGCACATACATGCCTGCATGTATGCATATACATGCACCTGGAAGTATCTACACAAAGATTATCTCTGTTGCAATACCAGGTAATGTTGGATGATGGTGGGTTTCTGAAGCAGCAGTAGCTTATTAACACGGTAGTGCAGTATGAATGCAGAGTCCACAAGTTATACCTTACATTTGGAACATGCAGCTTTGAGCCAGAATTGCTGCATTCCAAAAAAAAAAATTGAATAAACAGAACAACTCTCCAAGTTCAATACTAAAATTACTGTACTTTTTGTTGTGGGCTCTTTACTGAGCCCAAAATATCATGTGTGGATTCTTATTCCAACATCACAGGTGTTGGACTAATTAGCACCTGTTCTAGTTTACAGTGTCTTCAGCTCAGCTGCTGACATTTTGCAGGAAGAAGTCCAGTAGAGTTATGTTGGGTGAACAAGGTGGCCAAGGTCCACCACATCCAATCAAACACTTTGGGGTGGTATGTTGAGGAAGGTTCTGATCTCAACTCCAGTCTGGTGGTTCAGTACACCATCTTATGATGATAAAGAAAACTCTAAGAGTTTCTCTGTTTCCACCTGGTAATGCCAGCATTCTGCATTCAATTCTGTATGTGTGTTTCAAATGACTGATTTGATTCATAGATGCCTGTATTTTCAAAATGTCAAAAAGTATGCTGTATTTATGCAACAGTAAGCTGTGATTTTGATTCTTTGCTTGTTCAGATGTATGGTGTTAGAATTAATTCCAAAAAGTATGTGCTTTTTAATGTGTACAAACATATATAAATATTTAATATTGTTTTAGAGGTGGACCTTATTCCATTGGCAGTCACATTTATAGCATGCTTGGGAATTGGACTTGACTATGGAATGCTTTTGGGTATTGGCGTCAATCTGATGTTCATATTGTACAATGCAGCCCGTCCAAAGGTTCGGGTCCGCAACCTGACTGTGAGTTTACTGCTTGTAAAATACATTTATGGATGTAGGTTTGTGAGGTTTTCTGGTACAATTGATTATAATGAATGATGGATGACATGCAGAATTTTATTAATAACTCAGGAATATTGTAGTCATCATCATCACATAATCTGCCTTACTAGAGGTCCATAGCCTATCCAAAGTGAGTTCTTCAGAGAATACAATCCAATGCTGTCTCTCTCAATTTCTGGTATCTTCTGTTTGCCTTAAGGTCATCAAGTAACTGCTTTTGCCTTCTACTTTTTGTTCCCATCACTTCTATCTTTCCTTCAATACCATGATTTAGAAGGCAGTTTCTATCCAAGTTGTGACCAGTCCAGTCAGTCTCCCTTTGTTTTATTGTATGTAGGATATTCATTTCCTCCTTGACTCTTCGTAATACTTCTTCATTTTTCACTTGATCGGTGCATCTGATCTCTGTCCTTCTGTAGCTCATTTGAAAACTTTTAAGGCATTTCTGATGTATTGTCTGAAGTATCCAAGCTGCAGAATAATACAAAGCTCTGCTCCAAATGTAGCATTTTACAAGTTTCTTCCATATTAAGTCCAATTTGCTGGAAAAAAGAGTCTTCTTCTTGTTGAATGCTGCTTTTGCCATAGCTATCCTGTATTTAATTTCACTTGTGTGTCTTGCATCATTTGTTATCATGGTACCCAAACATATGAAATATTCCACATTCTGCATTTGTTTTTGGGTGATTATAATCTGTACTGGAAATAGTTGCCTGGAGATTGTCATTACCTTAGTTTTTTCCACATTAATATCAATTCCACTATATTATACAATTTCAATTAGTCTGCCAGTGATGTTCAGTATTACCGTTTTTCCTTAGCCAGAACCACAAGGTTATCTGCATATTTTACAGTGCAAATTACTTGTCATATTTTGAAGTCTCCAGACCCTTCAAGAGCTTCCTTGATAAGTTGCTCACTATATCAGTTGATTAGAATCAGTGACTGACAGCATCCTTCCCTAACTCCTTCAAATCTTCACACTTGTTGTGTCTTCATGGTCTGATATCTAAGTAGTATCATTATTAATTAGTGTGAACTGAAACTTCTACACTTAATAATTGTATGCTTGTTAAAACTAGTTCATTATTTCAATTATCAGTAAATCCTTTTGACTTTCTTTCTGGCATATTAATTGTGGGACATTATATGTAAATATGTACTTGTAGATAGGATTACCACAGGAAATGTGATGGAGGTGTCAAATGTAATGTTTGGTCTGCATTATGACCTTGCCATAAACATACATGATATTAAATTGAGGGATATTATGTAATTTTATTCATTCCATTGGCATGTGCAGAATGTGATGATCCCTTGCCATTCTCAGGAGCTTCTTCCATTCCTCTCTGTTTTATATTTTTTCCTGCCTCCCTTCTCCACCAATTATTCTTCCGTCCTTCCTCACTTCATCTTGCCATCTGTTTCTTGGTCTACATTATGTAATTCTGAGCATAAATATAAACTGTGCAGTGGCTTATATGATGTGTAGAACCACACATTGCTCCATTATCAAAACCTGAAGTTGTAAATGTGCTCATACATGAACAAGTGGAAATGTATAATGTAGTGAGCAATTTATTGTGGGAACACTATTCTATCCTCACAAAAGTTTGCAATCTGAGCAGTTTGAATCACTCTGTTTTTTTTTTTTTTTTTCATGAGTAGAGCCAGTATAGCTTAGTAAGCATAGTTACTAGGCTGTGTTGTGGATGTTTGATGAGTCGTGGTTCAATTCCCGACAGGACCAAGAGACTTTTATTTTCTCCAAAGCATCCAGACAAGCTCCTGGACCCACCCAGCCTCTGTTCTGTGTGTACTGTGGGCTCTTTCCCACAGGGTAAAGCAGCAGGCCATGAAGTTAATGACTTACCTCCGTAAGTGCCAAGATTAGGAACCCACACAACTGTAAATGCACTCTTTCACGTGGCGTGCACATTGTCCATTTAATTTTACTTTCTGTTTGTCATACACTTAAATTATATTTCAAAAATAATTTATTATACTTACATTGATTCTAGATATAGCTACAAATTCTGTATGAAATGTTGTTTGTAAGTAAGCAGTTATGAACGTGGCAACACACAAAGTTAGGAAGAGGCGTTGAGGTACACAAGGGATAAAGGAGAGGAAGAAGTGAGGTGGATTTTGATAATAGTACAGAAATTATACCTCACTAAATTTCAGCAGGTTCTTCCACAGGCATGATATATTGCCATCTGACACAATAAATCAGTGTCATTAAATTGTTGAAATTAAAATGCAGTAAGTTTACAAAACTGTAGTAAATAATGAGCTGTTGTATTGGAAGTGGCATCTTAAATATTAATTTTACAGTTCAACTATCGTACTTGTTGACGTAACGTTTTAAAGCCTATTGATTACTTTATGCAACCAACAGGTTTATCATTAAAAAAATTCCACAGTCTGCCCACACTGGACTTATGAATATTATATTTATCTCAGAACAAACAGCAACTGTTAGCTTCATCATCTGTCTGTCTGTCTTTCCGCATGGAACAACTCAGCTTCCACTGGACGGATTGTCCTGAAATTTGATGTTTGAGCTTGTTTTGAAAATCTGTTGCAGAAATTCAGGTTTCATTAAAACATAACAAGAACAGTCGGGTACGTTGCATGAAGACCAATATGTATTTTTATCATAGCTCACTGAATATTTTTAGAATGAGAAATGTTTGGACAAAAGTTGTAGATGAAGTTAAAACACATGTTTTATGTTCAATAACTTTTTTCGAAAATTGTGTCGTATGTAAGATAATGTGGAAAAATATTTTAGAGCCAGGCAGACTGCACATGACTATATGGCACATGCACAATGCATGTTGGATACCTGTGGCTACAAATACATGCTCAGAATGTGTAATACTAATTGATTTTCCACTGCAATAGTGGTTGCACAGACGCACCTCAGTGTTATATTACACGTATATTGCCTGCCTTATTATAACAGATGATACGTGTTTACTGCACAGTACACTCTGGGTGTTGAAATAAGGCAGACTGTGCTTCATGTTTAAGGGTTGACTGTTGTAATGATATCAACTGGAATGGACCCTGTGCTTCTTACTGTGTGTTTGTGTTGGCAGATTGAAACACAGGATGTGCTGCTGGTGACGCCAGAACAGGGCCTTGTGTTCCCAGCAGCAGAGTATATTCGTGATGTGGTGTTTAATCACTCTGTCACAGCAGAAGACGGTGTAGTAATAGTAGTTGAGGGAACAAATGTCCATAATGTAGATTCTACAGTTGCAAAGGTAAGCATAGTGTTCTCCATTTTTAACTCAGATTATTAGTGTTATGATATGCCATCATCATATTGTCTTTGAACACAGTGACCAAGTGATTAATATATCTTGTAAGTCCATGTATTGAAATGTGTACTACTGCTCTGTTTGATTGTTTCTGTTTGGCAGAATATGACAATGCTTGTAGAGGACATGGAGATCAGAAAACAGAAGATCATCTTCTGGAATTGGAAGCATAGTATACAAGTGGCATGTCAGGGTATAGATGCGAAAATGTCAAAATATTTCAGTTACGAAGAGAATTTGGAGTGCTTGCTGCAAGGTGAGAGATTATGTAGTATCAGATGAGGATAATTAACTGTAAGGACTGTTAAGATTGTGGTCTTCTAGAATAGGACAGATAGGTATCAGTTTTGTCAGATGAATCCATTGCCTCAGCTTCATCCCGACTGTGATATACCATGTGAAATATTACCTGTTGCTACAATATCATATCAGTGACGGGAGGGGGGGGGGTTTGTTTATGTGTGTGTGTGAAAATAATATAACTGTAACATAATAACATAACATTGTTTTTAACTGCATTTATACAGGTAATATAATTACATGTACCATGACTCACCCAATTTAAATCACAAGGTCAGATATTCTTGATTTGGCATCTCCTGCAGTCCAGTAGACCCCTCCCTCCCCCACCCTTGCATACACCCCTTCAGAAAACTAATTTTTATACCCATTACTATGAGAAATTAATGTGAAGAAAATTATGCTTTTGTCATGTACTCCATTTTGTTATGTGTTTTTCTGGTTGCTTTAACATTCTTCAAATTCTGATAATATTTCATTTCTGTGTTACAAATTGTGTGTTGTAAAATGACTTTTTATCGTGTCATCATTTATTTTCAGGAATCACCGCTGAAAGTACAGGGGACAACATGAATGGAACGCAGAGTACTTCCTCAGGCACTGAGCCAAATGTCTGATCCAGCCAGCACTCAGACTTACCAAAAATCAGGTTTAAAGTTACAGCAAGTTTTCTGCCACATTTGTGACACTTGCTGGCTATTCATGTCACACTTTTCACTCAATACAAATTAAGGGTTTCAGGTTTTCTGCATCTACCATGTATCACTGTTGATGTGTGTTTTGACTTAATTATAGAGTTGAATCTTCATTTGATGTTTCTTCATTTTAAAGTTTTCACTCATTTAATCTCCAGTTTGATGATCTCAGGTTAGCTTCTGTATTAAATGTGTGGTTTTCTTCAACTTATTGCATTCCAAGAAACCTGAAATGGCAATTTCACTGTTATGTTTTTACTGTGATACTTGGTATACAGTCTTCAAGCTGTACGATATTCAGATGGTGATACCAAAACCAATCTGCATACTTGACAGCAGTGTTGCCAGTGTTTTCACTCAGCCCACACAATATACTTTCTTTCAATGTTGGTTTTGAAGAATGGGAAAAGAATTTATATTCTAAGCAACAGATTAAGACTGCTTAGCCATCATATTACTTAACGAGGATCTAGCCTTCATCCAACTGTAGGAGAGAATAACACAGAAATTAACCGTGTTGATATTTATCATTGATTTGCAATAGTGTAACATTGCATTTACATACATTAGTTTTACATGTCCATTGTGGATTGGTTGTGTCATTCCTTGGAAACAGAATTTTTTTCTGTTTGGTTTTTTAAACTTCTGCATTTAAAAGTTTAGAAATGTGATAGCGGGCTTTCTTAGTTCTCTTCAATCATCAGTACAATTTAAGTTGTAATAGGAAAAGGAATATGTAGTTCAGAGAAAGTGCCATATGGTCTTTAGTTCCTGTGAGAGTAGAGAAGTTACTCTATGTTACAATATCCAGCAATAGACACAGTTTCTATCTTTTTTGGGACAAGAAGCTTAATGCTCTTGATTCAGTGCACTGTACACTTGTGACATTTGAGTGTAACTTCTACTTGACATGTCCTTATTGTGTTTTCACATATGAAAGTAACAGGCGTAGACATATCAGAGCTTCTTAGGTGGTTCACATGACTGACAAGAAATGTTAGAAATATCCAGTCACTAATATATTTAAACTATGCTAACCAAAAACTGATAGTATGCCAGTATATATTTTTAAAAATAACTGTACATTTTTTGTCTTCAGTTATTCAACAAGTGAATACAGATTTTAATTTGTACAGTATTTTATTGAATGTGGCCTCATATCTCTTAAATAGTGCGTAATTGTGAATGACAGCCTTGCTTTAGTTATTGGTATGTGGCCAAGTTATTAATGAAAGTATTTAGTGTATTTAGAATGATAATTGTGTGAAATGTGTGTGCATTGTATTAAATGTACAGAGAAGTTTTGTTTTTCATGTGTGCTGTTGTTACTTAGGGTTGTTAATTTATATTTGTTATTGTATATTGAGGTTTAATCCACGTTACCATTTTTGCATTACTGCTGTGTGTGTGTGTGTGTGTGTGTGTGGTATTGATGATGATGTTTGGTAACGGAACGTTCCATATTTTTTGATGGTCACATGTCTTCGTGTGTATGTTTGTTGCCTTATACTCAAACTATAACTCTTAACAAAGACAAAACTTTGTTAGTTCCACCACAGATGGAACATTTGGTGTACTGACTAGGCTGTGGGATGGATGACCGAGGAATCTTAAGTTTGTTTCGTGGCATTAGATTTAATTCTTCTTGGAACCATCTACACTCTGCTTTGGCCCATCCAGCATCCTGTTCTGTGGGCACTGGGGACATTTTCCACAAGGGTAAAGTGGCCAAGGTGTAAAGTTGACACCTCTCCATCTAGTGCCAAGGTTAAGAATAAACAGAGCTATACCTCTGTTATTCCACTGGACATTACCTTTACCCTTACCACAGTTTCAAGACTATGTTATACTACAGGTCAAATCTTCTAGCATTAGCATCCCCATTTCACGTTAATATTATCTGTCCAGTGGGTGTTTTCAGTTGACAGATTCATACTTGTAGTTGAAAACTTTTGCCATAATATATCCTCTGTTACATTCCTTACAGTTAGACATTTTCAGTATTGTATGAGTTTAATGTACTGGCAAATTATTTGTATTAGTTATCAGAATAAGAGGGCATATCCAACATTTTCCAGACTGTATCAGTAGCAGAACTTTTATGTTTGCCTTTTTATTTATTATTGTTTCCACCTTCTCAGTAGACCTCTTTGAAGTTTATGCCACAGGTCCAGCATTTCTGCCAAAGCTGAAAGCACCGATGGCACTCACTTCTTGGAATCACATGTAGGACAGTCCGTGATTGCTCCTGAACTTTAGGGACATTGTGGAAGCTATGCCAACCAAGCTGTTATTTCATTCTTGGAAACAAGAATCGATCATAAAGGTCCCAGTAAGGTGCATAAGAAGGCTGGTGACCACAGCTGTATTTGAGTGAACAAAAATTTCCACTGCTTGTACTTTGGCTCAAACTTTGTGTAGATCTGCTGCATGTTCAGGTGTTTCCTTGCGGTTCACTGGAATGTTCTATACAAGAGGCCTGACAATGTTAGTGACCTCCATAATGGTACTTTTTGGGTCCCCCCCCCCCCAAATTTTGTGAAGCTTTTTCACATTGTACAATGGGTTCTGGGCCTCTTGCCCTGGGAAAGTGGCCAGGGTGTAGCATTGACCACCCATCCCCCAACTAGTGCCAAGTTTATAAAGAAGAGGCAGAGCTCTGCTCTCCCACTGGGCCTTCCTGGCCTGTTCTAGGGAGACCTCTACCTTTACCGTTTTATGGAGCAATGTGGCAGAAAGCTGTACTACTAGACATCTGTGGTAATAACGATGAGTTAGAAAACTTTGGATATGCTTTGTACTCCTATAGCTATTTTAATATATCAGGGCGTGTTCAGAAGTATGTGGTTATGTGAAAGTTCTGCTTGTAGACAAAGTGACTAATCGAATGTTTGACTGGATTGGAATGTGTTAAAGTAAAATTAATTCCAGTGTGACTACATACGTCCAGAGTTAGGCACACTGTGTCAAGAAAAAATGTCTGTGGCCTAAAATATCAGTGGCAGCAGCAAGAACAGAAATGTTTATATTGGTCAAGTTAATGTTCTAGAGATGTTTGTGTATTTTATTGATAGCTCTCCTCAAGTGACTGTTACAAAAAAGAACTTTCTGTTGTATCTAATGCAGTAAAGTATCATTCCACCAATGCTCAATACTCATTCATCCAATATCACACTACAGACACTCTCCGACTCAGGCAGTAGGTACATTCTGGAAGGTCAGTGCGTGTTGAATTTTGCACAAGGCAGAATAGAGTGCTATAGATGACTAACTATATACATATGTATAACAGAGTACAGCTGAAGTCCAAACTCACCCCAGATTCTGATGGGCCGCAGCATGTCTTTCCCGAACACCTGTGTTATCGCTCAGCAGTATTCTTCCGCCTCCTTCATCTCATCATGCTTCCATTGCCGCGAGTAAAAATTTGGTGTGCGTTTCAAAAATAATATTTCAGTCTTTTCTTTTACTTTTTTTTTAAATTGCATAATTGTGAAATTGCATGAGTCGGGATGTGTCTATATATAAGGTAATGAACTGACAGCATCGTTAAATGAAACACTAAAAAAAGTAGTTACTGTGGCGTCACTTGTAATAACACGGCCTATTATAAGTTCTTTTAGCGTCCAGATGTAACAGAGGGTGTTAACCCTTTTCCATATGGTGACATTTTGCCAAATTCTTAACCACCGCATGGATCCGTCAGTAGGCGCACTTCAGGTAATCTGTTCTGCTACACACTGCAACGTATTGCAGTCAGAAACAACATAAAGTTTTTATGGACACTAATGACATGTAAATTCTCTACAATTATGTATCTTTCCTTAAACTTTTGTAGCATGAAATTAGGCCCAGTTGCTTAAAATATAGTTTTTCGACATAGGGAACACATTTCGTCTCTGACAGTAAGAATGGCTTAGTGCTGTTTAGAGGAATGACTGCTGTTTATTGTGACAATCATAGCAAACCTTAAGTAGGGTCTACAAAGGCTGCATTGTGACAGCATAGGCATGTTTGCCAGTAATGAACTGCCAGTGATTGCACTACCCGGCTGTGTGAACATCACAAAGAGAGGCAGGATAAAACTTCCCAGTACTTGTGGCATCACTAAAGGAAGCAGAATATTGGTAAATGCATGACTAGACATATAACACTAGAACTCAAATAGGCAATGAATAGGATGAGAGAAGACAGAAAAACACATTAGCACAGCTCTCCTTCGCTTCAATTAACATGCCGACTGTGCACATTCCGAAACATATACATTTCTCTGTCATCTAAATCGGTAAACAGGAAGCAGCCAAAAGTATCAGAAACACACAGACACACATGCTACCAAACTAGGGGGAAATTGTTTAAAAAACACCTTTCAAGGTCACCACAAAAAAACATGACCCTTGTGTTTGTAATAGGAGAACGGTGGATCTAGTACAAGAATTTCCTAAAATCTATCGAATAAATACAGTGCAAAGCTACAGATTATCAAAACTAACCCCACAGAGCAGAGTCTTCAAGATTTTCCCACCTTTTATGGAACATGAAGGTTCTGTAAAATGTTTACAAGTTCCACGCACTGGACACATCCCTGAGCCTGCTGAATCCAATTGACGACCTCATTCACTGCTTGTTTAAAAGTAAGATACATATTTCATATAATGTCTCCCATTTAGGCCTAGATATATCATAAGTTTCTTCAAATGAAGGATTCTGAGTTAAATTTTGGGTACACATCTCATCTTCCCATTTGTGCCACACATCTTCCATCTCCTCTGCCTTGAATTAAGCAATCTAATATTATCTGGTGAACAGTATTAATTATGAAGCTCTCAAAACATAATTATCCGTAGGCTAATTTTACTTCCCTTCTTATATGTTCAAGTATTCTTAGTTCTGTGTTATTCTCGTGGGCAGAGAGACCAACTTTTACACCCACATAATACAACAGGTAAAATGCTTTTTTTATGTTATTTCAATTTCGAAAGGTAACAGACTCCTCACCCAATATTGTGTGGGTGATAAAATCGAGAAGAATGAGATGGGCTGGGCATGTGGCGCGTATGGGTGAGGAGGGGGGGTGTATAGGGTCTTACTGGGGAAACCGGAGGGAAGGAGACCTAGGCGTAGATGGGTGGATAATATTAGGATGGATCTCCAGGAGGTGGGATGTGGGTATATGGACTGGATTGGGCTGGCCCAGGATAGAGACAGGTGGC